>Ga0213825_1000076_pt1 | contig 83058 bp, 71 predicted proteins | sample MC6MC0900MG_FD_179896 | JGI IMG/M metagenome (GOLD analysis project Ga0213825, IMG submission 179896) | Enriched soil aggregate microbial communities from Iowa State University, Ames, United States - MC6-MC0900-MG | ecosystem: Environmental > Terrestrial > Soil > Unclassified | place: USA: Iowa...
ATTTCTTATCAAAGGACCTTGTTAACTGGTTTGCTGCCGACAGAAACAGGCCTTTTTCCGGCTCCCTTCCCTCATGATTAACGGCTGCCTCTTCCTTGTTTAAATATCCGGTTATCTCATCTCCCGTTTCCAAAAGCTTATGCTTCTCATTTTCCCAAAGCTTCCGGATAGAAGTTAAAACATCCAAAAGACCGGCGGATCCCCACCTGGAATATTTAGGCAGATAAGTCCCGGCGTAAAAAGGTTTTTGTTCCGGCGTCATAATGATCGTCAGAGGCCACCCGCCGGAACCGGTGAGAGCCTGGCAGACTGACATATATACGGAATCAATATCCGGCCGCTCCTCCCTGTCCACCTTTATCGCCACATAAAATCTGTTAAGAACATCCGCCACTTCCTGGTCTTCAAAAGACTCATGAGCCATGACATGGCACCAATGACAACAAGATTTCTATAACCAACGTTAGGAATACCCAATAGATAAGAAAATAGGCTTATCTTCTGCTTTTGCTTTCGCAAATGCTTGTTCACACCAAGGCCACCAGTCAACTGGATTATAAGCGTGTTGAAGTAGATAAGGACTTTTTTCATGTATTAATCTATTGGGTATCTTGCTAGTTGTCATAGGGCATCACCTCCTTAAATAAAGATACAACTTATTATACCCAAACCAAAAGTGACTATGTAAGCCACATAGCCACTAATTTTTATTTGAACTTAATCTCAATCGTCAAACTATTTTCAACATACTTATAGTCTATAATTGAACTTCTTTATTTAAATGGTTTTCACTTATATAAGCTAATAAGATCTTTCACATATATCTCTTCATTTGTAAATTCAATTTTATTATTGCTTAAAAATCCATCCAATGATTGGATTGTTTTTTCGATAATAGAAATTTTCCATTTTTTGCTTAAATCTTTTTTAAAACTAATATAAATTTCATTTTTTAATGGTTCATATACTATTGAACACAGAGTATTCTTCTGACTAGTTTTACTTAAAACTTCAAAGGCTTCATTTATTCCAAAGCTATGAATATTATTATGAATATATTCATGAGCACAAATATATCTATCAGCACCTATACCATATACTTTATTATAATTTGCTTCCTTAAAATCCCCATTTGGAAAATTAGTCATAATAATAAAATCATTATGAATAGGACTTACTATATTTTTATCATTTCCTTCTTCCAGAATAAATGCATCACCAGTTTTATCAGCGATAATAGTATGTAGCCCTAAATCTGGGAATAATGGATTTCTAGGATACGAGATTACTCTTTCATTAAGAATTTCAAAAAATTCAGATGTTTTTCTTGTTTTCTTTAGTGCCTCATCTAAAATATCAAAAGCAAACCAATCATTTTCGTTACAACTTGATTTAAAACCTGGACTATATTCTACTGCTTGAGTACAGATAAAAAGACCCTCACTATTAAAACCAGCGATATCCCTGTATTTGTTATCTAATAAGCCTGAAAAGTAAAATAAGTTCAAATCATTATAACTATTGACTTTTAGTTTTAAATCAATTTCTTCAGCATCGAAATTCATACCATAAATAGCTTTTTCTTGACTGTATACTGCAAAACTTGTACACATTTTGGAACCTCCTTTTAATATATAATTTTGTCATATAATATACTTAAAGTATTTAGAAAATCATTTATCGATTTTACCATTGGCTTCACCACTTTCTTAAACTTCCATCCTTATGATATCACCAGGCATCTCAATGGTTCAACCTTAACATTTTTTAGAATCAAAAATGCGCCACTTAAGCTTATGCTTTATGACGCATTTTGTTTTTCGTTGCCTTTTTTTATTTCAAAAATTATTTTCTGTATACTTTATATTTCTTATAAATGTCCAAAATGTACGCCGCACGTTATGGATTATTTGTTCAGACTACTAACCCCAGAGCTCATTGGCATCGGTCGCACTCCGATTCAATCGTGAGAAATCTGTTTTAACGAATGAATTGGTGGATAATAATAAAAACACCAGTCCAATCGTTAAAATAATAGCAAAGGTCATAAGCGGGGTAACTATAAAGCCGTTAATATCAACTACCAGCCCTTCATTCTTAAGTTCAGTAATGGAAAGATTGGTTTTTTCCAAAACAATCATGCGGAAAAATGCGGTAGCATAAGTCATGGGATTCATGTAGGCAACAAACCTAAGGGTATCGGGCAGCATCGATAAGGGAATATAGGCCCCGGAAAGGAATGTAAGTGGCATTGTTACGGCGGTCTTGACGATCTGGAAGGTTTGACCGTTACGAACCTTAGTTGCCATAAACAACCCTGCACCTGAAAAAGCAATACCAATAAAAATCATTGATATGAGAATATATAACGGAGTCGTCCAGGAAGTGAACTTAATCCCGGTCAATAATCCTACCGCCAATATCAATACCCCTTGTAACGTAGAGACTGTAGCGGCAGATAATAATTGACCCATTGCAACAGCAATCCTTTTAGCCGGAGAAACCAACACCTCTTTCATAAACCCGCTGACCATATCGTCAACGGTTGATGATGCTAAATTCAGCGCACTTTCAAATACCGTGGTTATGATAACGCCGGAGAGCATATAGGAGATGGGATCTTCAATAAAATCATTTTTAAATATAGCACCAAATACATAAACAAAGAAAAAAGGAAATATCAGCGAAAGAACCAGCCCTGTTTTATTTCTCACAAAGGCTTTTAAGCCTCTCTTCCACAATGCAAACACAGTATTCATCTTAAGTATCCTCTCTTATCTTTTTGCCTGTTATCTCCAAAAAAACATCATTAAATGTACCTTTTTTAATCTCTATATTGGTAACGTATTCTTTATGAATGCTGAGAACCTCCAATAAACCGGCCAGATATTCGGCCTCTACTCTATAATAACCATCTTTTTTTATAAAATTTAAATCATGTTCTGTCAGCAGACGTTCAAGCGCTGCTTCATTTTTTGTACTGATATATGCCTTGTCTCTTGTATACTTTTTCTTCAAAGCGTAGGGCGTATCATGAGCCACGATAACACCACCGTCGATGATTGCAACTTTACTGCATATTTCTGCTTCTTCCATATAATGTGTTGTAAGAAAAATTGTAATATTTCTTTCCTTCTGAAGCTTAATAATATACTCCCATATATGTGCCCTGGTCTGCGGGTCAAGCCCTGTTGTTGGCTCATCAAGAAATAAAACTTTGGGATAGTGAATTAATCCGCGGGCAATTTCTACACGCCGTTTCATTCCACCGGACAAGGCCGCAACCAGCTTTTTTCTTTCAGCCACCAAATCCACCAGCTTCAAAACAAATTGTATGCGTTCCTCAACTTCTCTTTTAGGGATATTATAGAAAACGCAGTGCATTTTTAAATTCTCTTCAATGGTCATTTTGGCATCCAATGTTGAATCCTGGAACACCACTCCTATCGTTGATCTAACCTCACCTTTTTGTACAGTAACATCTTTTCCATCGATCAAAAGTGACCCTGATGTTTTTTCAAATATGGTGCACAACGTATTAATTGTTGTGCTCTTTCCAGCACCATTCGGCCCCAGGAAAGCGAATATACTACCTTCTTCCACATCAAAAGATATATCATTTACGGCAACAAAATCGCCGTATCTTTTTGTGAAGTTTTTAACTTGGATTATTGGGTCCATACGACTTTAGCTCCTCCATCGATTATATTGTGTTTATTGGGTTTTACATAGCTTCAACATGGTTTGTACGTATCATATATTCAATAACCCCACCTCTCCAGCTTTCCCTTTTCTTGGAAAAATCATGCTTTATTATAACATGGAAACCTGAAATGCAAAACCAAAGGTTGTAAACAATCGATAATATGTGAGATAATGGGCATATAAAATAAAAGGGGTGACGGAATGGAAAATATAAAGCACAAACTGACAGTACTATCGCGCATTGCAGAAGAATTTAATCATAAAGATGTTACATGGGCCATCGGAGCTTCCTTGCTGCTATACTTCAAAGGAATCACATCTGAGTTTCACGATATAGATATTATGGTTTCCGAAGACGATGTGGAAACAGTAAAAGAGATTTTATTATCTTTAGGAGATATAATACAGTCTAAACCAAACTCCAAATATAAAACAAAATGTTTTTTGGAGTTTCATGTTAATGGTGTTGAAATTGATGCAATGGCCGGGTTTGGTATCATTAACCAAGATAAGGAGTATTACTTTCCATTAAAAAAAGAAGATATAAAGGATTTTACAGAAGTTCAAGGAATTAAGATTCCTTTGCAGTCAATTGAAGAATGGCGTATATACTATGAATTGATGGGACGAGATGAAAAGGTAAAAATGATTGATGCATACCTGTAGATTCCGATTGAGAAAAACCCGCTTACGGAAGTCCTATAAGACTTTCCTTAAGCGGGTTTCTTATGCTGATATTCCGGCATTATCTGCGGCATAATAGAATTTCATCAATTAAGCCATATTCCTTTGCCTCCTCAGCCGACATATAACGATCCCGTTCCATATCTTCCTCAATTTTTTTTAGCGGCTGACCTGTCAATTCGCTGTATATCCCATTAAGCTTTGCCTTTGTTTTTTCAAGCCAATCACTATGGATCTTAATATCTGTAGCCTGCCCCTGCAGCCCACCGGATATTGATGGCTGGTGAATCAGTATCTCACTGTTTTTAAGGGCAAAGCGCTTTCCCTTCTTCCCTGATGCCAGAAGTAAGGAAGCCGCACTTCCCGATTGACCTATACTAATGGTGGAAACATCACATTTAATGTTATTCATAGTATCCATAATAGCGAACCCATCTGTTACAGATCCCCCGGGGCTGTTGATATATAAGTGAATATCCTTATTAGGATCGGTAGATTCCAGAAAAAGCATCTGTGCTATAATCAGGCTTGCTGTATCATTGGTCACTGTGCCGTTAAGCATGACAATACGGTCATTTAGCAGCCTGGAAAATATGTCATACGACCGCTCTCCGCGAGCTGTCTGTTCAATTACCATTGGAATAAGATTGTTCATAGAAACCTCCCGGATTATTATGCAGCCATATTCATGGTCTTGTTGAAACGGCTGTTTAAATCAATCACATGATTGGAATTGCCGCTATACCTTTTCCGGTATCTTCCCGGCGTCAATCCATGAATCTTTAAAAAAGCCCTTGAAAAGGATTCCTGAGAAGCATATTGATATTCCAGGGCGATATCGATAATCGGCCTGTCTGTCTGGGCTAGCTCACCCGCCGCCTTCTCCATCCGCCTTCTGGTGATGTATCTGGTAACGGATTCTCCTGATACCTTGTGAAAAATCCGATGATAGTGGTATTTTGACAGATAAGCTCTTTTTGCAAGATCATCAAGATCTATCTTACCATTTAAGTTTTCCTCGATATATTTAAGCGAATCCCCTACTTTTGAATGATAATCCATATACCTGCTCCTTTCCAAAATATATTATCATTATATCCTCTTTCGGGAATTATTTCTTGATAATTTTTGCTTAAATGCAATCCGGTTTTTTCACCGTATTCCAGGATTGTTTCAACCAAGACCTGATATGGATTGTAGAATTGTGCTGCGGGATATGATATGATAATTACAACCGAAAACTTGCATAAGCCAACAAGGAGAAATGATTAAAATGAACTTTGAAATAACCGACAAAATTAAAGAACAAGATGAGAAAATCATTTACCAAGGCTTATTGGACTATAATTTAGCCAGAATAGAGGATAAGAATCCAAGAGATTTAGGAATCTATTTGCAGGACGAGACAGGTGAAAAAGTTGGGGGACTGATTGGAAATACACACGGCAACTGGCTGTTTGTGAAATATTTATGGGTCAGGGAAGATCAACGGGGGCAAAAGATTGGCAGTGAGCTTATAAAACAAGCGGAAGAAACGGCGAAGGAACGGGGGTGCAGATACGCATTTCTGGATACTTTCAGTTTTCAGGCGCCTGCCTTCTATGAAAAGCACGGATACAAGAACGTGTTTACTCTAGAAGAATATCCTGTCACAGGAAAGCGTTACTATCTAACTAAAAATTTGTAAATGTATTATGGGAAGGGGTGGAAAAGTCATTGAAGAACGTTCATAGAATAGAATTTCATACGGGAAGCAAAGAAGAATTATTCCCTGATTTTGCACCAGATTTTCCATATACTGCTTCCTGTTCCCAATTGGATAAATTTATGGGACGTTTTGTTCCATGGCATTGGCATAAGAACGTGGAGCTGTTTTATATGGAAAGTGGAAAAATAGAGTACTGCACACCAAAAGGAAGGACAATATTCCCCGCTGGTTCCGGCGGAATGATCAATTCCAATGTGCTTCACATGGTAACGCCCCAGGCGGAATCAGAAAAAAACATTCAGTTCCTTCATATTTTTGATCCTTCCTTCATAGCCGGTCAACACGGAAGCCGGATCGAGCAAAAATACGTTACGCCGATTACCGCCGCCCCACAGGCTGAAATCATTGCCTTATATCCTGAGGATCCGGTACAGGCGAAAATTTTAGATACCATTCGTGAATCTTTTCACCTGTCCGAACATGATTTTGGATATGAAATTAAGTTGAGAGAGGCGTTATCAGACATATGGCTCCAACTTTTCTCCATATCCCGTCCCCTATTGGAAGAGAAGGGGCTTTCCAATAAAACAAATGACAAAATAAAAACGATGATGGTATATGTCCATGAGCATTATGCAGATAAAATATCAATTGCAGAGATTGCCGCCGCCGCTTATTCCAGCGAGCGGGAGTGTTTCCGGGTATTCCACGACTGTCTGCACATGACACCGGTGGAATATATCAAAACCTATCGTTTACAAACTGCCTGTCATATGCTGGCAAACAGCAGGGAAGCAATTACGTATATAAGCCACGCCTGCGGATTGGGAAGCAGCAGCTACTTTGGGAAGGTCTTTCGGGAGTATACCGGCTGCACGCCCTTGGAATACCGCCGCAAATGGCAGGAAAATGATATATAAAGGCAGAAATAATATATTTATTCAAAAAAGATTGCACTATAATGATACCTGTAAAGGTAATAGGGCAATCTTTTTATTATAAAATTATTGTTGTCACCAAATAATCACTGTTTTTCATAATGGAGGGTTTGTAATGATAAAACTGAATATCTTGAATATGGATAACTTTTTACAAACAGTAAATGCGTGCAGTGATGCGGTCAATTTACTGTACCCTGACGGAAGAAAAGAAAATATCAACAAACACTATGGACTCCAGAACGAGCTGGTGCATCAGTACAGGGAAAATAAGAACCTCCTGTGTCTTTCACTTGATATTCCGGCTCCAAAGGATTATATGAGCATTATCTCCTACTATACTGGAGATTGCTGACCAATTGCTTGCAACTAATTCATCATAGAGGGGTCTGACCGCTATTTGGGTCAGGCCCTTTCCCCATTCACCGGCGGGTACATTTCAGTTCCCATTTTTCTGCGTTTCCCGGAACCGTTACCTCTCTCATCAGGAAAATGATTGCAATAATATTAGGAAGCGCCATCAATCCATTCCAGATATCAGAAAACTCCCACACTGTCTCAAGCTTTGCCAGACACCCAAGGAACACGGCCCCCAGATAAAGCAGGGTATAGACCTTTCCTCTTAATATACGCTGTAGTATGTAAAGGGATCTGCGTTCTTTTAAACTCTCCGCCAGATATATGGCAGCTTGACGCCCCAGATAGTACCATGCAATGATGGTCGCAAATGCGAAAATCAGCATGGCTCCTGACACCACATATTCTCCAAGTAATCCTAAGCGCTTTGAGAAACAAAAGGCTGTAAGAGCCGCTCCATCATAACCTGCCCCGGCAGCATCTCCTTCGGTCATGCACAGGATTACAAAGGCGGTCATGGTGCAGATCAAAATGGTATCAAAAAACACCTCAAACATGGCCCACATCCCCTGCTGTTCAGGAGTCGTATCCTCTGCCGCGCCGTGAAGAACTGCCATGCTCCCAAGTCCAGCCTCATTGGAAAATACCCCCCTGGATACGCCGTATTGCAGGCTTTTACTGATTTGATAGCCTGCGGCTCCTGAAAAAACAGAAACCGGTCGAAAAGCGTCTTGAAAAATGCATTGAAAAATATATGGGATCTTATCGTAACAGGACATGATCACAACCATGGAAAACAGCATATAGGCACCGGCCGAGATAGGAATGAGCCGTTCGGAAACAAAGGCGATCCTTGCAATTCCTCCCAGTACCACCAATAATACAGTTCCAGTCAGCAAGATCCCAATGGGAATCGGCGGTATGCCAAAGGAAAATTCAAGAGTTTCCGCAATGGAATTGGACTGCACCATGCTTCCCATTCCAAGAGAAACCATGATGCAAAGAAAGCTGTATAACATGCCAAGTCCGGGGAGCTTAAGCCCCCTCTCCAAATAAACCATAGGCCCGCAGATCCAGGCACCGTTTCTGTCCCGATAGCGGTAACGGATCCCCAGCATGGTCTCCGCATAGCCTGTCATCATACCGATTCCGGCAGAGACCCACATCCAAAATATAGCCCCAGGTCCGCCGGCCGTTAATGCGGTGGCCACACCAGCGATATTTCCGGTCCCAATGGTAGCTGCTAAAGCCGTACAGGCCGTCTGGAATTTAGTCACTTCCCCTTTTTCTTCTCCCTCATCCTCCTGTATGCTTCCAATGGTGTGCTTCCACCAAAATGGGAATTTTCTAATCTGAAAAAACCCCGACTTCACCGTAAAAAAGATTCCGGTTCCCAGAAACAGAACCAGAAGCCACGGTCCCCACACCATTTCATGTATGCGATGTATCATAGGATCAGCTCCTGAACGCTCTCTTTAACACATATTCGACCCAGCCGGGTAGTATGAAAATTTCCAATGATTTTTATACAAAATAACTTTTGATATGGTATAATCTCCATATAAGCAAAGAGCAGTGCGAATTAGGACACAGAAAAATTTTCGTCGTGCCCGTGCACGTAAGAAAATTTTTCTGTGTCCTAATTCATAGGGCGAATGCCCGTGAGCGAACGAATCCGCAGGATTCGCGAGCTCCACTGCGGATGCAAACCACCCAAAAAATGCGAGGTGAACAATATGCCTGGTTTTACCACTCACTATCTGCTTGGAGTCAGGGTTTTCAACGACATGCCCAACACCCCTTTAAAACGTATAATCTCAAAATACCGTTGGCTATATCAACTAGGCCTTCAAGGACCAGATATATTTTTTTACAACATCCCCATCCTCCGTCACAGAGATTACCGCAATGTAGGCTCCTATATGCATGAAAACCATGTACATGATTTTTTCGCTACTTGCCTAAACCATTTATCCCAGATTGAGTCCAAGCAGCAGAGAGAACAAGCCATCTCATATATGAGCGGCTACTTCTGCCATTACATCGGGGATTCCATCTGCCACCCTTACGTATACGGAAGAATCGAATATGATGTAAAAAACTCAGGCAACTATCATCATGGACTTCATGCCATGCTGGAAAATGATATAGATGCATTGCTATTGATGAAATACAAAAAGAAAAAACCATCTCAGTTCAATCAGGCGGCCACCATTTGTTTAAACGGACAGGAATTGCAGTTCATCTCCGGTTTTTTGTCAATATGCATCAATGATGCCTATTATCCCTTAAATTACCGGAACAACTTCCGGGTAACATCCCAGATGGTATCCCGCTCCATTCTTGCTATGCGCTTAGGATGCAGGACTCTTGCCGATCCTTCCAGCCGCAAGAAAAACAGCATAGAATTTGTCGAATCTCTTTTTTCACGTACACACCTAGCCTCCCAGAAACTGGTTACAGACATTCCGCCAGATCCTGTGGTCACCATGAATTTAAACCATGAAACCTGGTGTAATCCCTGGAACCGCCGCCTTGCATCCCAGGCCTCTTTTCCAGAGCTCTTTTATCAGTCCATGGCAAAATGCAGTGATGTGTTCTATCTGCTGAACGAGGAGCTGATCTCTCCAGTTCCCTTAAAAAGCCTGGATCACAATAAGCTTTTAAAAGAGCTTGGCAATTATTCCTACCACAGCGGACTGTCAGTTGATCCATAACGAACAAACAAAAAAATACAATAAAAAATGGATGAGAAATTATTTACAAACTAATTCCTCATCCATATTACATTTATATCTATTGGTCTGATTCAGTACTTTCAGTATCCTCCTCTTGATCCTCAGTGGTAGCCTCCGTAATAATTGCGCCTTCCTTTGGAACAATCTTTTCATCAGATCCCTTGGGTATGTCCATATCTACCAGCCAATACTGCTCTTCTTTCATTCTATAATCCGGCATCACAATAACATGCAAATCATAATCCTTGAAAAATCCACCATAAGAGGTATCGCTTGATTTTTCAAAGGAAAAATCCTGCATTGCAGCTTCGTCGCCTATATACCGAGCTGCTGCATTTGCAAATACAACTGCCTCATCGGGAGTGGTTCCATCCTTTACAATCAATGTCAATTCAATGTTTTTATTCTTCTGATCTACACTGTAATTAACGCTTAACGCCATAGGATATTCTTCGTTGTTCACAAACTCTTCGTCCATATCATTTCCGATCTGATCCCAATCCAGAACAATTCCCTGCTGTGTTTCAAAAACAGGTTCTGCCGGCCCTGTGGAATTAAGAATGTGTTTTTCCGTGCATCCAGTCAGCAGCATCACTGACATCGCACATATCATTAGAGCTTTGTTTCTCATCATAATCTCCTCCTTATCGAACATCTAACATTATATAGGATGTAATCCTTTTTTTGTAGTGGTTTTAGTAAAATGTCAGAAAATCTTCACAAATACGTTAGTGTTTTTTCTGTAATGAAGATCTTCGCATTTAATTCTTGCATTTTCTGGTTATCCATGGTATTATGTTCAATATCGATATTAAATTTAAATTTTTGAACGCATTAGGAGGCTACGTGTATGGACCACAATGAGAAAACGGCTTTATTCAAAAAGCTGGACTGGGTAACAACCCTGATTCCTTTTATGAGCATTATTTTATTATGCCTTGTTTTCACCATATATCCCGGCAGATCTGCGGATACCCTGGCTGCTATCCGGTCATTTTTAGGAAACGAACTGGGCAGCTACTACCTTATCATCGGACTTTTTACCTTCCTGTGCTCCTTGTATATCGCTTTTTCCAAATACGGTTCTATCAAGCTTGGGAACTTAGAAAAGCCCCAGTATTCAAATTTTAAATGGGGTACCATGATGTTTACAGCCGGACTGGCCGCCGATATCCTCTTCTATTCCCTTTGTGAATGGATCCTCTACGCAGGGGAACCCCATATTACGGATCTGGGGACCATGCAGGACTGGGCCTCCACCTACCCGCTGTTTCACTGGGGTCCTATCCCCTGGAGCTTTTATATGATATTGGCTGCAGCATTCGGTTTCATGCTCCATGTTAAAAAACGAACAAAGCAAAAATACTCAGAAGCCTGCCGCCCTCTTTTGGGAAATTATGTTGATGGCATTTGGGGAAAGCTTATTGACTTAATAGCCGTATTTGCCTTACTTGCCGGTACTGCAACCACATTTTCCCTGGCGACACCCCTTCTATCCATGGCGGTTAGCAGGGTAACCGGTCTTCCTGAATCCAGATTACTGACCATTGCAATCCTGGTTATTATATGTATTGTTTACACTATTACGGTTTATTTTGGCATGAAGGGCATAGCAAAACTGGCTGCCTCCTGTACATACCTGTTCTTCGCCCTGCTTCTCTATGTACTGATCGGAGGAAAGGAAGCCAGATATACCATTGAAACAGGAATCACAGCAGTCGGGAACCTGACCCAGAACTTTATCAGCCTGTCAACGTGGACCGATGCCCTGCGGACCTCCTCCTTCCCTCAGAACTGGACTATCTTTTATTGGGCTTACTGGATGGTATGGTGTGTGGCAACTCCTTTCTTTATCGGAACCATCAGTAAGGGGCGTACCATAAAGCAGACTATCCTTGGAGGATATGTTTTTGGAATTTCCGGAACCTTTACTTCCTTTATTATATTGGGAAATTACAGCCTTGCCCTTCAGACAAAGGGAGTGTTGGATGTGATAGGCATTTATACGTCCACAGGAGACTTGTATCAGACGATCATGGCAATCCTTGAGACCTTGCCGTTTGCAAAGCTGGGCCTGATCCTTTTGGCAGTTACCATGATAGCTTTTTACGCAACCAGCTTTGATGCACTGGCCCTGGTCGCTTCTACCTACTCCTATAAAGAGCTTCCTGAGGACGCCGAGCCGGATAAACACGTGAAGTTGTTTTGGTCCGTGCTTTTAATGATGTTTCCAATTGCCCTTATATTTTCCGAGAATTCCATGGCTAATCTGCAAACGGTTTCCATTATTGCGGCATTTCCTATCGGAATTATCATACTCCTGATTATTTTCAGCTTCTTTAAAGACGCGAAGCAATATTTAGATCAACAAAAAACAAAGGATCAATAAAGGAAAGAAAATCCGCATTGAAATAGCTATTATATAGCCTGATCAATGCGGATCTTTTATATACAACATCTTCTTATTACAATGTCCTAATGATATATCTTAATTTCCGTGCTGGAATGGGAGGGTACCCGTTGCTCCTTAGGCGGAAGCTTCTTATAATCACCGTATATCCAGGTAAGAACCTCATGCCAGCCTTTTGGTGCCATCAGTCTGGTATCTTCGAATTCTAAGTCCACCGTTTCTTCACACCATTCTTTCTTAAGCGTTACATAAAGATAATCCGGCTGGTAGTTGCTGTAATACCTAAGTCTGCTCTTCCCCTTCTGATCTTTGACCGCCGCCATATGCTGCAGCTTACTCAAGGTTTTCATTGGAATCAATTTTCCAAAAGAAGCCAGCATACCAATGACGATTTTATTGACCAGGCTGTACTTCTTAAAATCCAACCGGTAACGGTGCCCCATGGACATGCCGTAGATTACGGTATGAAGAAGGCGGGTACAGGCAGAAGCTGCCTTGCCTTCCGGAAGCTCATCAATGGTGAATAAGTCCACCCACAGATGATTTAATCTTCCTTCATAAAATCGCATCTCTTCTGAGTCCTTATGAGTCCGGCTGTTTTTATAGATGATCCTGGTTGTAAAATCATAAAAAGCGGTTCCGCCTCTTAAATCTTTTGGTTCAAGAAGTTCCATCTCTTCCGGAAGCTCACGGCGTACTACCTTTAAAAAAGCATCATAATTGGAACGGGTAAATGCCACATCTGCATCATCATCCCAGGGAATGAAGCCTTTGTGCCTCACTGCTCCTAAAAGCGTTCCTGCATCCAGAAGATATTTAATCTTGTATTTCCGGCAGATACGGTCAATTTCCTTTAAAATAGCCAGGTTTGCCTGATGTACCTCCGTTAAATCGTATTCCTTCATGTTTCCTCTTTCCTGCCCGCCCATTACAGGCTCAAAGCCTCCTTAATGGTCTTTGCCATATAGTCGATCATCTCATCCGTCATTCCCGGATATACTCCTACCCAGAAGGTATCCTCCATGATCCGGTCAGTATTGGTCAGCTGCCCAACGATCCGGTAGCCTTCCCCAGACTCCCTCATCTGATCAAAGCATGGATGTTTTGTCAAATTACCGGCAAACAGCATCCTCGTCTGAACGCCTTTGGATTCCACATATTGTACCACCTGATTCCGGCTTACACCTTCCTTGCAGGTTATTAAAAAGCCGAACCAGCTTGGCTTTGAGTCTTGACATGCCTCCGGAAGGATCAGCTTGTCGGAAACCTCTTCCAGACCTTTATGAAGACGGTCGAAATTATGACGCCGCCTCTCAACAAAGGATGGAAACTTATCTAGCTGGGCACAACCGATTGCCGCCTGCATGTCAGTGGCCTTTAAATTGTAGCCGAAATGGGAGTAAACATATTTATGGTCATAGCCAACGGGAAGCTCTCCGTACTGGCGGTCAAACCGGTGTCCGCACAAATTATCTCGTCCGGAAGGGCATACACAGTCCCTTCCCCAGTCACGGAATGAACGGATAATTTTGTTCAGCAGAGAATTATTTGTATAAACTGCGCCTCCCTCTCCCATTGTCATATGGTGAGGCGGATAAAAACTGGAAGTTCCTATATCCCCGATGGTCCCGGAGAAACGCTCTTCCCCGTTTATGGTGTAAGTTGTTCCAAGAGCATCGCAATTATCCTCTACAAGCCATAGCTGATGCTTATCACAAAATGCCTTTACCGCAGAAAGGTCATAGGGATTTCCCAGGGTATGGGCAATCATGACTGCCTTGGTCTTTTCTGAGAGTGCAGCTTCAAGCATGTTCACATCAATGTTATACTGGGGGATGGTTACATCCACAAATACAGGAACCGCCCCATACTGGATCATAGGGGTCACCGTAGTGGGGAATCCTGCTGCTACTGTAATTATTTCATCACCGCGCTTGATTTGACGCTCTTTTAAAAGCGGCGATGTAAGAGTCATAAATGCCACCAGATTCGCGGATGAGCCGGAATTAACAAGAGAGCAGAACCTTACATTTAAATATTTAGCCAGCTTCTTCTCAAATTCATCGGTATACCGTCCGGACGTAAGCCAAAACTCCAGGGAGCTGTCCACCAGGTTTACCATCTCCTGATGGTCATATACACGGGAGGCGTAGGAAATACGGTCTCCTTCTTTAAACGGATCTTTCTGATTGTGATAGGTGCTGCAGTATTCCTTTACCAAGGAAAGGATCTCCTCCCGCGCCTCTTTTTCTGTCTTGTTTTCAAACATTCTATTTTTCCTCTCATGCTCATTTCAATTGAAAAATTCTTTTATCTGCAGATCCATGAATGCAGGCATATCCGCCCCTTCCAAGTAGGCCTTGGTCCATTCCACGGTCTTTTCTACTGCTTCCTTCACCCCATACCTGGGATACCAGCCAAAGACCTTTTTGGTCTTGGAGCAGTCCAGCTTTAAGAAGTTGGCCTCATGAGGACCTCCTTCAAACTTATCAATCCACTTGATTCCCTGGCCCCAGGCCTCACAGAATAAATCCGCCAGCACTCCGGTGGTCACGCAGTCTCTGTCGTCAGGGCCTACATTATAATATCCTTGGAACTTTGAATCCTCGTACTGTTTCATGGCAATGGTCATGTAAATAGCCAAAGGTTCCAGTACATGCTGATACGGCCTTGTTGAATGAGGATTTCTTACGATAATATCCTGTCCTGCAGCTGCCGCCCGTATGCAGTCCGGTATAATCCTGTCATTGGCAAAATCTCCTCCTCCGATTACATTTCCTGCACGGGATGTAGAAACTGACACACGTCCGTCGGAGAAAAAGGATTTTGCATAGCTGTGAGTCACCAGCTCGGAACAGGATTTACTGTTGGAATATGGATCATAGCCATCTAACGGATCTGTTTCCCGGTATCCGTATTCCCATTCCCTGTTTTCATATACCTTATCCGTTGTAACATTTAAAAAGGATCTGACGGAAGGGGTCAGGCGAATACATTCCAGTACGTTGACCGTCCCCATGACATTGGTCTCATAGGTGTAGACCGGATCCTTATAAGAGTCCCGTACAATGGGCTGGGCAGCCAGGTGAAACACGATTTCCGGCTCCTCCCGGGCAAACACCTTTTTTAAATGCTCCAAATCCCGGACATCCCCGATGATAGAATTCACATTGTGGGAAAGTCCTGCTGCTTCAAACAGGTTTGGGTCTGTGGAGGGTGCAAGGGAATATCCCGTTACGGAAGCTCCGGCCTTAACAAGGAGATGGCTGAGCCAGGTCCCCTTAAAGCCTGTATGTCCTGTAACCAGGACTTTCTTTCCCTTATAAAAATCACTAAATTCGTTCCATTTGATACTAGCCCAACTTGTCATATCATTTCTCCCAAATCTTCCATGGCGCCTCTCCGGACTGCCACAAATCTTCCAGCTTCTTCATTTCTCTCTGCGTATCCATGCACTGCCAGAAGCCGTTATGATGGAAGCTCATAAGCTGACCCTCTGCCGCCAGGCTCTGCAATGGTTCCTTTTCAAATATGGTGCTGTCATCCTTTAAATAAGAAAAAATCTCCGGATTTAAGACCATGAAGCCCCCATTGATCAGGCTGGTATCCGCCTCGTCCTTTTCTCTGAAGGAACGGACCACATCGCCTTCGTCAATATCCAGAACTCCCTTTAGCTGGGCGATATTAACGGTGGTCATGGTAGCGGTCTTTCCATGATCCTGATGGAATTTTAACAAAGCCTTTAAATCCACATCGCAAACACCGTCTCCATAGGTCATCATAAAGGGCTCATCGCCAATATAGGGCTGAATGCGCTTAATACGTCCGCCGGTCATGGTATTTAACCCCGTATCCACCAGGGTCACCTTCCACGGCTCCGAATAATTATTATGTACCTCCATCTTATTGTTGGCAAGATCAAAGGTCACATCGGATGTATGAAGAAAATAATCCGCAAAGAATTCCTTTACCACATACTGCTTATATCCAAGGCAAATGACAAAGTCATGAAAGCCATACTGGGAATAGTACTTCATAATATGCCACAAAATAGGCTTCTCCCCGATTTCAATCATTGGCTTTGGTTTTAAATGGCTCTGCTCACTGATTCTGGTGCCAAAGCCTCCTGCTAATAATACTACCTTCATTGGTTCTTCCTCCAAATCTTTATTTTAATCGTACTCTTTATAAGCCTTCCTGTAAAAATGCATCAATACCTTTACCACCGGTCCTGGCCACATCTTTGAAAACATATCGGCTTCCTCTCTGACACGGCTGTTATCCGCAATACAAGCCTTTGTGGTGGCCTCCCCGTGAACTCTGTAATACAAAATCGTTTTTTCCACGCAAATAAAACGCCCCGGCCGCCCGGATAACTGGTAAAGCGTGTCCCAATCCAAAGCAAACCGGTAAGGAGAGGTGAAAAGTGATTCTCCTAATTCTTCCTTATTATATGCGCATGCTGGGCAGCAGATGGAATTACCAAACAGCAAAGCGCTTTTTTTGACCAAGGACAAATGACTGATAGAATGGAAACGAAGCGGGATCCTTAGAAAACGCTTGATAAATTCCACCATCTCAAAGACAGCCGGCCGGTCCCCCCGGATCACGGTATAACCTCCCGTAAATAATATCATATCCGGGTATTTCTTATAGTTTTCCAGAAGCCTCTTTACATAATCCTTCTGGTATAGATCATCCTGATGGGCAATGGTAACAAAACGGGCTTCCGCCATATCATAGGCAAAATTCCAGTCTTCCCGTATATTACTTTTCCCTTGCCGGATGAACAATGGAATCTGATACTTGTCCGCCATTTTTTCAATAAAAGGGCTGGGTGTTGATGTGCATATGATGATCTCCGACCTGACGCTTTGTTTCAGGAGAGAACGGATGCAGGCTTCAAGATAGGGCGAGTCCTTATATGCGCAGACCGCAAATGCATGTGGTTTCATATTTCTCCTTAAATGAGCTTGTTATTATCTGGCTATGATTATACCATAAATACCTTAAAACATTCCACCATATTCATTATTTTGAAAGAATTCTGATAATATATGCTTTGCATGTATTAAGAATTATATGTCCCCTCTTCATTGACGAACCGGTTAAATTAGGATAAGCTAAGTATAACGACAAAATACATTACCAGATAAAGGAGATTACTTGCTATGAGCATCCGACTGATCGCCTCCGATATGGACGGCACCCTTTTAAACCCTCAGACCAATATCTCAAAAGCCAATGTAGAAGCAATCCGCAGACTTGAGCGCGCGGGCATAGAATTTTTAATCTGCAGCGGACGGGATTATCAAGAAGCAAAAGCCGTTATGGATGCCTGTGATATCACATGCAGCTACATCTGCTTAAGCGGGGCTGCCGTATACAGTCAGGATGGTGAAATACTGAATGAGATTCCTCTTACCTCTCAGAACCTAGCAGATATTGATCGGATCCTGACAGAGCAGCAGGCAGATATGGATATTCTGACTTCCTTCGGGCGGTATACCACTGCCTCAAAAGAGCGAAAACTGAACGAGCTATACTCCTTTTTAAAAAAGAAATTCAACTCTCTTTCTCACATTTCCAAGGAACTGGAAGATGCCGTGCAGAAGCGGATGGAATCCACAACATTTATTTCATCTCTTAAAGAGCTTCCTGAGGATAGCGATGTATTTAAAATATGCAGCAACGGACTTCCTGTACAAAAGGCTGCAGAATTAAAAGAAATCTTTGCAGACTATCCGGATCTGGCTGCGGCCTCCTCTTTCCCTGATAATATTGAGCTGACCAATCAGGCTGCCCAGAAAGGTCTGATTCTGAAGGCATATGCAGAGCAAAAGGGAATCTCTCTTAAGGATGTGATGGTGATTGGAGACAGCGACAATGATCTGTCCATGTTCACACCGGAGTTCGGGTGGACTGTCGCCATGGAAAATGCCATGTCATGTATCCTGGATGCAGCAAAATATCATACCAAATCCAATACAGAGGATGGAGTTGCCTGGGCCATTCGCAGGCTCGTGTTTCAGGAAGTTTGATGATGACTTACAGAAAACGGCGTACACCTGAATTATATCAGATGTACGCCGTTTTTCTCATTAAACAGGTCTGGCTTTGACCTTCCGCCTTTTTATTTTCAATTATCTGATGGAGAGTCTACACCATTTGCAGCAATAATAAATGGCACCCATATTGCAAAGGCAACAGCCATATTGACAGCAGTCAGCACGAGCGAACGCCAGTCGCCTGCTGTAGCGAGGAATCCGCTCAAGAATACAGGCATCACCCATGGAACACTGATAACCACAGGGCTTACCAGACCCCAGATCGTTGCAAAATACGAAATGGTTGCTGTTGCAAGCGGAGCCAAAATAAACGGCACAATCAGAAGAGGATTAAGAACTACAGGTATACCAAACATGATCGGTTCATTAATATTAAATAATCCCGGTCCTAAACCTAACTTGCCCACCATTTTATAATCTGCACGTTTTGAAAAGATTAAAATAGAAGCAATAAGAGCAATTGTAACACCTGCACCGCCCGGCCATACAAATGCCTCAAAAGAACCTGAAACCCATTTATAAGGAATCTCAGCACCAGACTCGTATGCAGCTAAATTCTGCAGCTGCGCAACACCATAAGTACTGTTCAAAACAGCACCCATTATATTTGTGCCATGTAATCCGAAGAACCACAATAAGTGCACAAGCAATACAATGATGAATACCGAACCATAGCCCTGTGATATGCCCAGCAATGGCTGTTGTATATGTTCTGTAATCCAGTCACTGACAGGTTGTGAACCTAATGCCCAGCTTTGTTTAAGCAAAAAATAGATGATAGCTGATCCATAAAGTGATATAACACCTGGTATGATGGCCGAAAAAGCACGAGACACTGCAGGCGGAACAGATTCAGGAAGTTTTATTGTAATATTTTTCTTCATCAGCTTAGCAAAAATTATTACCGATATAAACGAAAACAATATAACCGTAAACATTCCCGCAGCTCCAAAGTAGCCTGAAAAGTTAAAAAATCCCCAGGCACTACCTGTAACTGTTATGGTGGACACACCATCGGCCGTAGCGATTGTTGCACCTGAAGCCTGAATCATGTCAGCAATATTAGCCGGCAGCACATCACTCAAAGTAAGTGTGGTGGTAGTACTGGCGCTTTGCGGCAATCCCATAAGATACGCCGAAAGTGAAACAATAGCGCCGGCCACCTTGCTTACATCATAAGATTTTGCTATCGTATAACCCAGGGTAATTGAAAGCATTATGCCCATAACCGCCAGAGTTCCTCCCCAAACAATTCCGTTTAAGGAAATAATCCATGAAACAAGGGGGAAAGTAGTAATAACGTTACCGGTGCCAAGATATGTATTAGGTATATCGCGCAAAAGCGCATTTAAAAGAACGGCAAATGAACCAGCCATAGTCAGGGGCATCAAATTGATGAATGCATCTCTAAGAGCAAGTAGATGCTTTTGAGAACCTATTACGACAGCTACAGGCAAAAATTTTTTCTCGATAAAATTTACAATTGTATTCATGAAAGTCCTCCTGCTATCTATAAGTATTTAATTGTCAGGTTTCATAACTACGATACAACCTGTGCTTGAAAATAAAGAACCTTGCCCCAAGTTGTATTTTTAATTAATTCCTTTGCTTTTATTACAGCATCCGCCGGATTACCGGTAACTTCAAAAAAGAGTTTTATGCCCTCTTTTTTACTGAAAGTAAATGTTACATCATCTTCCTTGTAATTAGATAATAATTCTTTAATATTATCCTGCTGCATGGGACTGGAAATGGTAATCATATATACCTCCTTATAGTTATATAGTAGTTATGTTTCATGTCTCTCTCCAGGGACCGTGCTGTCGTTATATACCTGCATGAATCATGCCAGTCATACTTCTGTGAAACCAAACAATTTCCAAGGTTTAATGTAATCAAGCAGTACCAGTTCATAATCAGGTATATATCCAATCACATTCTTTCTTCCGTCATTAGGCATATCCTTTAAAACAACATGCAGCTCTCCCTTATAACGGGAATATCCGTCATTTAAAATCACAACATCCCCTCGTTTTAAATCCCGGGTATTGGCAGGTGTAATAGCCTTGTCAGCAAAAACTACTCTCGGCCAAGTTGACCGTATCATATATTCGCTGATATCGCCCCTGATCACATGCTGCCGGTCAAAGTAAAGAATCTCACGCTCGGTTTCCGTCAGTTCTTTTTCCAGGCGGATGCCAAACATCAGCTTACCAGGAATCACTGAGGCACAGGCTTTTAACTCCTCCTCAGAAGCATAGGCATTGGCTATGATCACATCATCTACCATGCGGGTTGCAAGCAGGTGCCGTACCTGTGCATCCACTGGCAGGCCCCGGTGCATCTCCAGAGTACACAATCCCTCATTCACAGGCCAGGGGCCAAAGGTATTCTCATTGTTGCTGGATACAAAGGCCGCAACCTTAAGGCCGTGCTTTTTCATTTCCCGGTTGCAGTAATCAAAATGCTCCAGACTGATTCCCGTGTATTTCTGAGGATAAAAGTTGTGGCAGGTAATGATCCTTTCCGGTACCGGATGATGATTCATAATATTTGCCACATAGCTTGGATCGGTGCTGGCGTTCAGCTCGATCTTCAGCCCCTCGTTGTTATAGCTCATAGCAGCTTCCTTCATGCCGTCAAAGCCTACATCCAGCCGGATTCCGTCTGCATGCATTTCTTTAAAGGGAGCCAGATTGTCATAGGAAGCCCCCAGTGCTTCAAAGACAGGAGGCGCCACGTCCAGTATTACTTCCATACCGGATTCATGGGCCGTATCAATCATATCCCGAAATTCATGGATCATCTCATCTTTGTTTTTATTTCCCACGCTCAATAAGCAGGTGAAAATCCGCTGAAACCCGTATTTACCGGCCAGACGGATATATTCCTTATCCCGTTCCGGAGTGGAATGCTCCGGATACAGGGAGATACCAAGTCTTCCCATAATTAAACACCTTTCCACTTTCCTGCCCAGTTCCCAGGGCATAATGGTATACCCGAAGGTATTTCCGTTATGTGGTTATCTCAATTATTTTTTCAGTTGGGTTGTTAAATTCTCTGATATAAACGACCGGGCTGCCGCTTTTGCTTACAATGGTGCTCTCAACCATAATAATCGGAGTATCCAGCTTTATGTGAAGCAGATTTATATATTTTACAGGCACTATAATAGGAAGAAACTTTTGTGTAACCGATCCTTCATCAATGTATCCTTTCAGATCCAAAAGCTTATTTAAGTTGTTGTAATCATTATCATTAATCAAGCTTTGGATCAAATATATCTCTTCAACACTTACAGGCTTTCCATTCTTCCGGTTTAAGCGCACGATTCGGATCATCCGGTCCTCAGATCCGATTTCCAGACAGGAAGCGACCTTTTCATCGGAAAAGCAGGAGCTGAAATAGATCACATTATAATCATAAGTATCATCCATTGGCTTATTTAAAGTCTCTGCAGACGTATTTTTTTTCATCAGCCTCTGGTCTGCAACAAAAGTGCCTTTGTTTTTATCTCTGTATAATACTCCCTCTTCCACCAGTTCATTTAAAGCATTGCGCACGGTCATCCGGCTGGCATTATACCGGCTGGCCAGTTCCCGTTCTGATGCAATAGGGGTATTGACAGACGCATCCTTAATTTCTTCCATAAGGTCCTGTTTTATTTTTTGATATTTCGGAGCCCCCATTGTATCACCTCTTATCACCTTTAATTCTCTTTTGTTTTCTGTCCCTTTATGAAGTTTTCCATGGATGAAAGCATTCTGGTAACCCTCTTTTTGGAACCTTTTTGATAAAACCAGGAGACAATTTTATAGTTTAAAGAGTAGGAAGTACTCTCCCCCTCAAATCCCTCCCTGTAGTGTACCATAATGTTTCCGTCTTTACTATCTTCGATCTCGTAAAATATAACATTCGTCCCATGGGAAGTACGGAAGCTTGCCTCATAGCAGCTGGGAGATACAAACTGCTTGATCACCACATCCACATGGTTCTCCTGCCCCATCTTATTTTTTATCTTTTTTTTATAGCGAAAACCGGAATAAACCTGGTCTGGATTTACCTTTTTCCCTGTGGCCTGGCTGATATCATAAGCAACCGAGGTCGCCAGAGCATTGAAGAATTCCTTTGCTTCTACATTCAGTTTTTGATTTACTTCCATATGCCTCTCCTATTTGCCCGTTTCAAAACCGTTGTTTTTAAGCAACTCCCGATACCAATAACCCGACTTTTTTATGGTTCGTTTCTGGGTTTCCAAATCCAGCTCCACAAGCCCGTAACGGTTTTTATAAGCATTGAGCCATGACCAGCAGTCCACAAAGGTCCACACATGATATCCAATGCAATTGCTGCCTTCTTCTATCCCCTTATGAAGCCAGGTCAAATGCTCCTCATAGAACTCAATGCGGTAGTCATCCTGTATCATACCGTCTGTCTTAAATCGTCCTTCGTGTTCCACACCCATACCATTTTCCGTGACCATCCATTCAATGTTTCCATAGTTGTCACGGATGTTGAGGGCAATGTCATATAAGCCTCTGGGATAGATTTCCCAACCCCTGTATGGATTCATCCGTTTACCAGGCATATCATAGATATCAAAATAATATTCCGGAGTAAACGGAGCGGATGGATTAGGTAGGCTGGCCTTTGCGCAGACACGGAACGGATGATAGTAGTTTACTCCCAGAAAATCCACTGTATTCTGACGGATGATCTCCAAGTCCTCCTTAGAAGCCTCCGGCAGTAATCCGTGCTTTTCTATGAGAGCAACCAGTTCCGGATCATAAGTTCCCTTTACGGCAGGATCCAGAAAACTCTTATTCTGGAACAGCTCGGCAATCTTTGCCGCCTTCTCATCCTCTGGATGGGAACTTCTGGGATAAGCCGGGGTCAGGTTTAAGACGATTCCGATCTTTCCGCCCTGCTTCATGCTGTGATATTCCTTCACCGCCAAAGCACTGGCAAGGGCCGTATGATAAGCCACCGAAACCGCCGCTTTGGGATCCACATTACAGGGATAGTGATAACCTTGCAGATATCCGCATTCTACATGAACGATAGGCTCATTAAAGGTAAACCAGTGCTTCACCAGATCTCCGAATAAGTTAAAGCAGATCCAAGCATAATCCTTATAATAGTCCACAACCTTCCTGTTTTCCCAGCCTCCCAGCTCCTGCAGCTTTACAGGCATGTCAAAGTGGTAAAGATTTACAAATGGTTCAATTCCATTTTCCCTTAATTCCAGAAACAGGCTGCGGTAAAAATCAACCGCTTTTTCGTTCACCTCACCAAACCCATCCGGAAACAAACGGGACCAGCTGATGGATGTCCGAAAAGAATTATGGCCTGTCTGCTTCATAAGCTGAATATCTTCTTTATAATTCTGGTAAAAGGAAGAGGTAATGCCCGGGCCAATGGCTCCATGAAACTTATAACTTTCCTCCTCATACCATAAATCCCAGATATTTTTGCCTCTCCCGTCATCTTCCGCACCTCCCTCACACTGAGTGGCGCTGGTTGCGCTTCCAAAGTAAAAACCTTCCGGAAACTTAAGTCTCATATCTTATACCCCCTTATTTCCTTTTCTTTATCAGCATGACTGCACCCAGCAGTACAAATACCAGACCAATGGTCATATACATGGCAGGGGATGGAAGCTGGGGTGATACAGTAATGATCAGGCAGCCAATGGCGATTAAAAATATGGTCCAGCTTTTCATGGAGCTCTCCCCTTCTTTCTCTGCTAAACTTAAGAACTGCCAAATCAGTTCTGTCAGGACAACCCCTGTGAACTGGTCTGGCAGCTCCTACTTATTCTATGTTGCTATTCGTTTTTCATCTTATTTGCCATCATTACAAATGGTGTCCAGATGGCAAAAGATATAAACAGGTTAAACAATGATACAAGTGCCGCCATAAAGCTTCCGCCGGTTGCAAGGAAGGCGTAGATACCTGCAGGCATTACCCAAGGTACAGCTACGAATACTGGTGGAATCAGGCCTATGGCAGTTGCGCCGTATGCGATGGCTGCACATACCGGAGGAACGATCAGCCATGGGATTAAATACACCGGGTTCAATACGATAGGCATACCGAAGATGATCGGCTCATTGATATTAAATACGCCCATGGGCCAGGACAGCTTGGCGATTGCTTTTTGGTCATCCCTCTTAGAAAACAGGAAGATTGCAATAATAAGTCCTAAGGTAATTCCGGAACCACCCATCTGACAGTAGGCATCAAAGGAACCGCGGGTCCATAAGTATGGAAGGTTCGCAGTGCTCTGGCTGGTGGTAAATGCCTCAATGTTCTGGTTTAATGCCGTTAAATAGATACCGTCCATGATAGGAGCCAGTACGTTGTGTCCATGGAGACCAAAGAACCATAACAACTGGATTAAGAATACCATGAAGATTACGCTTAAGAAGCCCTGTGACAAGCTGAGGAGCGGTCTCTGGATATATCTGAGAACCATATCATTAATGGTAGAGCCTGTTGCGGTTATACAGATCTGGGTTAAGATACCTGCAACATAAATGGCGATTACACCTGGTACGATTGCTGCAAATGCTTTGCTTACTGCTGGCGGTACAGAATCCGGAAGGTTAATGGTAACCTTTTTCTGCATCAGCTTTATGTAAATCATGGTACAGATAAAGCCCATAATCAGTGCGGTAAACAGACCACCGGAACCGGTGTATCCGGAACCTAAGTAACCCCAGCCGCTGACTCCGTTTAATGCAACACCGCCGCCTGCTGTGGCAGTTACATCAAGTCCTAGACCTTTCAGCTGATCGGCGGCCGTCGCTGCAACACCTGGAAGTTCATAGTTGAAGGTAGCACTTTGGCCCATACAGGTGACTAAGCTTGCAAATGCAATAACTCCGCCTGCAATGGCGTTTACATCATAGGTTTTAGAAAGATTATAGCCCAGGGCAAAAACAAATGCCAGAGCAAGAATTACAATAGAACCAAAGTATACGTTGCCGTTAACACTGATGATTGGAGACATGGCCTGGACAAAACCGGTCATGCCTGCCTGGTTTGGAAGATCTCTTAAAAATACATTAAGTAAAACTGCTATGGAACCAACCATGGTTATTGGCATGATGGCTATGAAGGCATCACGAATGGCAACCAGATGTTTCTGGGAGCCAATTTTAGCTGCGATTGGCATAAATTTTGCTTCCATGAATGAATTAAATGCACCCATACTTTTTCTCCCTCTTTTATCCTCCCCTAAACGATTGAGACGGGGAGTTACTTTTTCATACTTACCCGTTTAATTTCCCCAGCGCCTGATCCAGTACTTTGGCGCCATTCATCGTGCCGTAAGCCATCATATCGATGACAAGCACAGGTTTCTCATTTTTCACTCTCTCGTTCATCTTTTTCTCAAGATAACGAACCTGAGGCCCTAATAAAACAATATCTGCCTTTTTCACTTCCTCAACAGATTCAGAATCTCCCACTGCCCAAATGGTGGCCTCCACGCCTTTTTCTGATGCTGCATCCTGCATTTTCTTTACAAGCATGCTTGTAGACATTCCTGCTGAGCAAACTAATAAAATATGATACATCCTCGCACCCCTTTCTGTGGTCTAGACCACTTCTCGTTACCCATATAATACTATATCATATGCAAAAACACAAGCAAATTCTAAAATAAAAATAAACTTTTTATTTAATAATTAATATTTTCCCCCTTTAGCATAAACATTATCCGTTATTACGCCATAAAAAAAGCTGTGAAACAGACTTTTTCAGTCATTTTCACAGCTTTTTTCTATTCTTGACTTTCGTTTTTAAAGAATTGAGGGAGGTATTCTTTATGGGCCTCCAGCAATTCATGAATGACAGCATTGGCATCGTGATCGCTTGCACAAAGAGGATTCATGTTGAGAGCCGTCACTGCCAGATCCCGGCTTCCGGTGACAGCCGCTTCACAGACCAGGCGCTCAAAGGTCTTTATGGTTTGTATGGTTCCGTTAATCTGAGGCTTTAACTCGCCTACGGCAATGGGCTTTGGACCGCCGCTTGTGATGATGCAGGCTGCTTCCACCGCACTGTCTGCCGGTAGGTTTGTGATCGTCCCGTTATTCCGTACGTCTACATACTGGATATCACCGGTATTATTGTGCAGGGAGCAGATTAAGTTGCAGGCAGCATCGCTGTACCTGGCACCGCCTCTCATCTCCAGCTGCTTTGGCTTTACATCCAGATTCTCATCCTTGTACAGCCCAAACAGTTCCTCCTCCACCTTTTTTACCACTTCGCCCCGGACCCGGCCTTCCTTGTATTCCTTTAACTCCTCTTCCAGCTGTTCTTTGGTAAAGTAATAATAATTGTGATAGGGGCAGGGGATGCAATGAAGCCCCCGGATAAATTCCGGTGAAAACGGCAGGGTGGAAAAGTTCTTCATAGAAATAGCATCTTCGGCGCTGATGTGCTGATAGATTTCCAGGATTTCTTCCAGCCTGGATTGTCCATCCACATATACATCGGTTGCAAAAATATGGTGGTTTAAACCGGAAAGCTCCATCGTCACCCGCTCCGGCTCCACATCTAACAATCTTGCAAAGCCATTCACCATATTAATCGGCACATTGCAAAGGCCGATCACCTTTTTAAAATCCGTATATCTTAACATTGCCTCTGTGATCATACCCGCAGGATTGGTGAAGTTGATCATCCATGCTCCTGGGCAAAGCTCTTCCATGTCTTTTACAATATCCAAAATCACCGGAATGGTCCGGAATGCCTTGAACATGCCTGCCGCACCGTTTGTTTCCTGACCGATCATGCCATGGCTTAAGGGGATCCGTTCATCCTTGATTCTGGCCTCCAATAGCCCCACTCTCATCTGTGTGGTCACATAATCCGCATCCTTTAAGGCCTCCCGCCTGTCATAAGACAGAATCACCTTCATGGGAAGTCCCGCTTTTTTTACCATACGCTGTGCAAGGGCGCCTACGGTCTCCAGCTTTTCCCTGCCAGCTTCAATATCCACCAGCCAAAGTTCTCTTACGGGCAGTTTTTCATAGCGTTTGATAAACCCTTCCACCAGCTCCGGTGTATAAGAGGAGCCGCCTCCAATGGTAACGATTTTGATTCCTTCCATAATCTCTCTCCTTTTCCTGGATTGTAATAAGCCTTCTTACTCCTGAAATTATGTCAGTGTGCAAGAAGGCTGTTATTAGGCAAATGTTTATTTACTTTTTACTTTTCAATGGCATCCTTTAAATCCTTGATCATCCGATAAAGGTTTAAAATCTCTGCCGCCTGATCCTTAGCCATCATAGCCATGGTCAGATGATCCTGGGCATGTACCAGAATAATGTTTACATCAACTGGATTTCCCTGGGCTTCCTGCTGGATCAAATCGATCTGGGACTGATGAGCGGACCTCATCTCAAGTTCCGCCTCTTTTAAGTATTTTTCGGCCTCCTCAAAGTTAAATTCTCTGGCAGACTCCATCGCCATCATGGAAAGCGATTTTGAATTTCCTGCGTTCATAATGAGCTGAAATGCTACAGCATAATTCTCATCCATGGTATACTCCTCCCCTATGTCAAATTTTTCTATATACTAGCACAAGCATCTTTTTTTTGCAAGAGAAAGTAAAAAGAGAAGAGAAAATAATTTTTATGGTCTGTCGGAAAATGGAAGGCCAATATACCCTTCAATCAGCTTTAAGGTCTGTTCTAAGCCTTTTTTATGGGTCCGTTCGGTCCCATGGGAAGCGTGTACTCCAGGACCGATCAAAGCTCCCCGGATGTCATGCCCGCCACGGATGGCACTTCCTACATCAGAACCGTAGTGAGGGAATACGTCCACCGCAAAATCCAGGTTCCTCTCCTTTGCAACGGCAATGAGACGGTTTGTCATTTCATAGTCATAAGGTCCGGTGGAATCCTGGGCACAGATGGATACCTTTTTTTCATCCCCAGTTAAATCATCCCCCAAAGCTCCCATATCCACGGCAATAAATTCCTCTATATCTTCTGGAATCCAGCTTGCGCCATATCCCACCTCTTCGTAATTGCTGATCACTAATTTAAGGGTCCTTTCCGGCTTATGCCCGGACTCCCATAAATCCTTTAATACTCCCATAAGGACTGCCACAGAAGCTTTATCATCCAAATGGCGGGATTTGATAAATCCGCTTCCTGTATGGACGAACATGGGATCAAAGCTGATGTAATCCCCAGGGGATATTTCAAGCTTCTTTACATCATCGATATTCTCTACCAACTCATCCAGGCGTATCTCCATATTTTTCACCTTTCTCTCCAGAGTTCTGGCATTGTCATAGGTGTGGACGGATGGCTCTTTTGTGAGAATGGTCCCTGTGTAGGTTTTTCCGGTTCTGGTGTGTACTTTGCAGTACATACCTTCGATGGTCTCCATCATAAAACCTCCCACAGGCACAATGGTGAGCATCCCTGTTTTGGTGATGGAACGGACCATAGCTCCCAGAGTGTCCACATGAGCGGATAGGCCTAAAACCTCCTGTTTCTGCCCGGGAACCTTAATGATGAGGCCGCCTTTCTTGTTATAAACAGAGGAAAATCCATATTTTGCAGCCTCTTCCTGGATTGCATTCATGACTTCCTTGGTGTAGCCGCTGGGGCTTGGGATATTTACGATTTTTTCTAGCATTGATATTACGTATGACATAGTTTCCATGGTAAATTACCTTCTTCTTTCTTTGTTTTTTGTATTCTTTCGACCATCTTTTTCTCCCACAGGCAAGACGGGCTGTCTTTCCTCTGTCCGTCTCCGCTTAGATCGTGAAAATGAATCAATTTCTATATGACTGTAATGTTATATGGAACAGGAAAAATAGGGGTGGACAAGTCGGTTTCAGCGCATTATCATTATATCATAGAAATGAGGAACCGGTTAAAAAGGTTGAAAAATATCAGAATAAAGTAAGTAGGAAGGAAGAAGTCATGCTGTCAGATTATCATGTACACACCTATTTCAGCGATGATTCAGAGTGTCCCATGGAAGAAATAATCCAAAGGGCCATTCTTTTGGGATTTGATGAAATTGCATTTACAGAGCACGTGGATTATGGGGTGAAAACAGATTTAAATTGTAAATATGAAAATTATTTTAAAGAACTGGAAGAAATGAAAGAAAAATACAGGGAAAAATTATCAATAAAAGCCGGGATTGAATTTGGGGTGCAGACCCACACCATTCCCCTTTTCCAAAAGGATTATGAAGCATATTCCTTTGATTTTATCATTCTGAGCAACCATCAGGTGGATAACAAGGAATTCTGGAATTACCATTACCAGGAGGGAAAAAGCCAGGAAGAATTTCAAATGGCTTATTATGAGGCCATTTATGAGGTTGTTCAAAAATACAAAAATTATTCCGTCCTTGGCCACCTGGACATGATCAAACGATATGATACCTATGGAGAATTTCCAGACAGCAAAATTATGGATGTGGTGGACAAAATACTCCGCTGCGTGATTGATGACGGAAAAGGGATTGAGGTTAATACTTCCAGTTTTCGATATGGTTTGAAAGACTTAACGCCATCCAGAGAGATCCTGAAACGGTATCTTCAGTTAGGCGGACGCATCCTTACCATTGGATCGGATTCCCATAAGGCAGAGCATCTGGGGAACCATATTGGGGAAGTAAGGGGAATTTTAAGAAGTCTTGGGTTTAAGCAGTTTTGCACCTTTGAGAGCATGAAGCCTATTTATTGGGATCTATGATATAGTGATATCCTGGGGTTAACAGCTGATGGCAGGACATCACCCGCCCCGCTATAAACACCTTTTAAATCTTGCACATTGAGGTCAGGCGCCAGGAACCGAGAGAAAGGGAGTATGTAGGTTACACATGACCACAATACTCTCACTCCAAAAATCAGTCGGATTCGTAACTTGGCAAAGTGAAAGTAGTCGAAATAGGTGTCGTTAATTCAGCCCAATCATCTACATCTTCTAACTCAAAACAACTGTTTGGTATAGTGGAGGCGGTCGAAATACGACAAAACTGGGCATACACCAAAACTTTGCCAGGCACACATTCAACCTTCACCTTTTCCTGTCTCTGAATCCCCCTTGGCATTGAGGCTGACACCTTATAACTTTTGCACCTTTTTCTCTGTTCTTGATATGCTGCTGCATCACAAAGAAGAGGAAAGAGAAAGCGATGAATCAGAATCGCTATTTTTTGAAGAAGCAGTGTCCATTCTCAAGAAGCTCCCAAAAAAGGAGGAGGATATCCTAAACAAATACATAGAACTTCAAGGGCTTCAGATAGCTGAAAATGAATCCTATCTGTACTCCTGCGGCATCGCAGATGGCATCCGCATGATGAAGTACATTGAAAAGCTGTAAATCAGAAAAAGAACAGCCACTGAATCCTGTCATCGTAGAGTGATATGATCCTCCATAAGTAGACATGGTAAATAACCAAAATCTACTTATGGAGGATTATTTTATGGCAAAATCACCACACACTCCTGAATTCCGTGCAAAGGTTTCACAGGAGTATCTTGATGGAGTTGGTTCCTACGATTATATATCTGCTAAATATAGCATTGGAAGTAAAACCTTAAGAGAATGGATTTCAAAATATAGGATTTATGGAATTGCAGCATTCGCTCACAAATCAGGTAATACTTCCTATTCATCTGATTTTAAAACTATGTGTGTTGAAGCTGTTTTATCAGGTGAAGGAAGTGTAGATGATATCGTTGCTAAATACAATATATCTTCCAGAGCGGTACTCAGAAACTGGATAAAGCGTTATAATGCCAATAGAGAACTTAAGGATTATGATCCTAAAAAGGAGGTCTATATGGCAGAAGCAAGAAGAACATCCATTGAAGAACGCAAAGAAATCGTTGAATACTGTCTTAAGCATAATCGTGATTATAAAGAATCTGCAAGCATCTATGATGTTTCATACAGTCAGGTCTATTCCTGGGTGAAAAAGTACGATGCTAATGGAGAAGAGGGATTATCAGATAAACGTGGTCGTCATAAGACCGATGATGAGATAGGGGAATTAGAACGTTTGCGCCGGGAAAATCTCAGGCTCAAACGCCAACTTGAAGAAAAAGATATGGTAGTTGAATTGTTAAAAAAAGTGAAAAAATTCGAAAGGATGTGAGACTTGGAAAACTGCGCTATGAACCAAAATATTTAGCTGTTGGATATTTTCATGAAACAAAGAAATGGAGCATCGAATGGATGTGCAAACAGCTTGGAATATCCCGGGCGGCTTATTATAAATGGTTACATCGTGAGACTCCGGAACAGGAATTAGGTAATATTAAGCTTGCAGAACTTATCAAAGAATACGATGAACGCTTTCGTCATATCCTGGGCTATCGCAGAATGACTTCATGGATTAAAAACTTCAATCATACCAACTATAGCCAAAACAGAGTACACAGGATTATGAAGAAGTTGAGTATACATTCAGTCATCAGAAAGAAAAAGAAGAAATATAATTCAACTACACCTGAAACAACATCTGAGAATAAGCTTAATAGAGATTTCTATGCAACAGCGCCAAATGAAAAGTGGACAACAGATGTTACCGAATTCAAAGTTCCGGGAGAGAAAAAGAAGTTGTATTTAAGTGCAATCATAGATCTGTATGACAAGTATCCTGTTTCGTATGTAATCAGCAGCAGGAATGATAATAATTTGGTATTTAAAACATTTGATAAAGCAATCTCTTCAAAGCGTCCTCAAGATAGATATCATTGTAAAACACCGCTGGAGGTAAGAATCGAAGCGCTATCTTCCGAAAGGCCAAAGGAATATCCGATTCCTGAAAACAAACGAATTGAGAAATATAAAGAGAAATGGTGTGCATAGAAAAACGACCACACAAATATGTGTGACCGTTTTTAAGCACTTCATTTTAGATATTTATCCTGTCTACTTGACAGGGGGCATATCACACGGAATCAGTGGCTGTTTTTTCGTCTGTCGGCCAAATCCCAAAGAGATGAGGTTCATTCTATCCCCCTATAACCCCCGATTTGCCCATTTTACCATGAGCAGATTTTTTTGAAAAGAGGGGTTCAGCCTCCATCATCAGAATTTTCTCTTTCATTTTCATGACAATTTTAAATGCCCCCTCCAAGCAAGCTTCTACCCTAACCACATCTCCTATCAGCAATTCATTCTCCTTAGCCCGTGTACGCTCGTGCTGCCCAGTGTGCCCTCAAAAAGACAGAGTTGGCATAGTTGCTCATATATGGGGTCAAAAACAAATGTGAGACGATTTGGAGAAGGGAAGGCGATTTTTCACCGAAATGTTTTCCTCCAAAGAAAATAAGATGCCATTGTGCGAGTCATCACCAAAACCCATTTTCAGGCAAATTTTAGCCCATATGTACTGGGTCGAAAATAGAGCAGGATAAAGCAAGGGGCTGTAAAACGCCCCTTGCAGTTACAGCGGACGGCAGTGCCGACCGCTGCATGGCGAGAATGCGAGGTTTTTCAAATATTACACCTACATTCTGACCATCGTCTCTAAGGTGCTATAAATAGGGTGTTATGCTGTTCAAGGTGTTGTAACTTTCGGATTTCCTTTCTATTGAAGCATTTGCAAGGTGATGTAACAGGTGTATACCACTAAATCCAGTCACAGTCTCTGATTAATTGTTCAACTTCCATTCCTAATAACCTTTAAAATTAATTATTTGAAAAAACTAGCAAATCATAATTATCAGCTGTTTCTTGTATAACATATCCAAAAGAAAAATCATCTAATTTTTCTCCATCTTTTAAAGAAATACAAGAAAATAAAGGAGTCCTTTTCAATACATTAATATATTCTTCCTCATTTAGAGGTCTATACCAAATGGCACCACCTGCATTTTGAAGTTTTCCATGTTCATCAAGAATCCATGGACTCGCTCCATACATTCTTTCAGTAACAAAGTTATGAACTTGGTCATCTATATTGTATTTTATTAATTTTGTAATTACCACATTTTTAATATCCTCCATTGCCTCTTCCGAAATTCCTGTGCAATCACCCTCTTTCATTTTTATAAATAACTCTTCTGCCATCTTTTTCTTCTCCTGGACTGCTTTCATTGAGCACTTTATATCTTCTCGTAATATATCCAATACCTCTTGATTAATTTCTTGCTGTAAATTCGGACTATAATAATGAATTACATCATCACAATAATCTTCGAAGTATTCAGCGCAATCATTTTTTCCATCCCTAACACCCTCATTAGGTTGATAATATTGAAATAGCAATATTTCCTGACTTTTCAAATAACCTTGAAGGGTGTTCAGTTGTTGACTAATAGTTAAATTTCCAAAACCAACAATACGTCTCACACTTACTCCTCTCATTAATCATTAAACCAGTGGTGAACATTTCCATTATCTGTATTAAGGTGTGCATGATCTGGAACAACTTTTCCATCAACTCTGTAATTCCTATCAAGTCTTCCGATAATATTTCCATTTTTATCATATATATCTTGGGATATCTTATTCTGACCACCATTACCATTGAAATAATCCTTACCTAATGAATATTCATTCTCTTTTAACCACTGATTTCTCTTTTGACCTGTCGCTTTCCATTCCCCTGTTTTAGGAATATGCTTTTTAGTAGTGCCTTGCGGCGTTTCTGAACCCCCCTTGGCATTGAGGCTGACACCTTATAACTTTTGCACCTTTTTCTCTGTTCTTTTGGAAAAGATGGTAAACCAAGGTCTGTCTTTCTGTTGATTTTATCTTAGCACAAGCCGTTTGGAATTGACAGCCATTATTGCTCTGGTTCTCGGTATTCTGTATGATTTTTTAGCATTCCATACACGATGTTAACCAAGCGTCTGGCAATACAAATCAACGCTTGCTGCTTATTCTTTCCGTCCTTTACTTTTTTCAAGTAATATTCCCGAAACATCTTGTTTCTTGGCACTCCATTTACTGATATCTGAATCATCTGGATTGCCATAAAGTAAAAAATAGCTTGTAGCCGTCTGTTTCCCTGCTTCGGACACATATCCTTACCTTTTCCTGCCGATGAAAAATTGACTGGGGCTATTCCTGCAAACTTCGCCAGCTTGTTGGCATTGGAGAATCGGTTGATATCTCCTATTTCTGACAACATATTTGCAGCAGTTATCACATCAATTCCAGGCATGGTCATTAGTGTACAATGGAATTCTAGAAGCATCCGTTCAATCGCTTTCTCCACTTCTTCCAACTGCACACGGTAATGCTCAAGGTCACTGACCAGGCTTCTGGTAATGGAATCCCTGCTTTCTTGATGCTCTCTTTTCGTTTCTCCGTCTGACTGGATTAAATCCAGTATCTTTTTTGCCCGTTTGATGGAGCAGTTATTGTGACTTATTGGTCTTAACTCATCTGCCAGTTCCTCTGCTGACTTTCCTCGCAAATGCTCTGGTGATGGATACTTATTGAAAAAATATAAAGCTGTCGCTCTACTGATGTCACTGAAAAACTGCTTATAACTTGGGTATGCTACACATAATTGCTCATGAAGCTGATTTTTAAGCCTACTCTGGTGAGTACAGATATTATCCCGCCGATTTACCAACTGGCTCAACGTCCAATACTTATCATCTGGGACAGCGTCTGGTAATCTGTCAAGCATGTTGATTAATACCAAAGCAACCGCTTCGGCATCATAGCTATCACTTTTCTGATACATTGGAACACTTTTTCTCTGGGCATAGGACAGGGATGTATTCACGTCCTTTACCACATTTCCTTTTTCAAGAAGCCACACTGCCAACGTCCGTCCATAACCGTAGGCATTTTCCAGACCATAAACAGCGGTCTTCTCCTCCGTCACAAAACGGCTGACCTTTCTCGTCAGCTTAGAAAATTCCGATGGCTTATTTTCAAAGGTTATTTCTCCTAATTTCTGATTCCAGCAATCAAGCATGACTGCCGTATGAGTTTCCTTATGCAGGTCGATTCCCACATAAATGATATTTTCTTTTCTCAGATGTCATCCTTCCTTTTTTCCTGTCTCCATCCTGAAATGATAAAACCGCCGGCAACCTTAGCTGATAAGCGTTATTCACCGATTTACACACAAAGGCCACGGTGACCGCAAGGGGGATTAAGCCTATTCACTTCCAAAACCCAGGATTTTACAGGGTAATCCTTTTTCAAGGTTGGTGTATGTTACCTCTGGTTTGTAGTGATTGCAAGTCGTTTTTGATGGGTTTTTCCGATTTGTAAGGTATGATACAAAAGCTGAGGATGGTTTTGTTACATTGTGGTATCGACTTCCAGGATTTGGTACGGTATCCTTTGGCTCAAAGGAGGTGAAAAAAATCATGAACGAGCGGGAACTCATAGATCTTGTGATTGTGGAAAGAATTGATATGCTGCTGCATCACAAAGAAGAGGAAAAGAAAGCGGTGAATCAGAATCGCTATTTTTTGAAGAAGCAGAGTCCATTCTCAAGAAGCTCCCAAAAAAGGAGGGGGATATCCTAAACAAATACATAGAACTTCAAGGGCTTCAGATAGCTGAAAATGAATCCTATCTGTACTCCTGCGGCATCGCAGATGGCATCCGCATGATTAAGTACATTGAAAAGCTGTAAATCAGAAAAAGAACAGCCACTGAATCCTGTCATCGTAGAGTCAGTGGCTGGCTTTTTCTGGTTTGTTTAAAGAAGCACTCAGAGAGATGCGGAATTATCCCGTCCCCCCTGTAACCCCCTCCTGCCCAGTTTACCATAGCTGGATTTTTTTGAAAAGAGGGGTTCAGCTTGTGTAAGCAGGAATTTTCCTTACTTTTTTGTGACAATTTTAAATGTCCCTCCAAGTAAATTTCTACCCTAATCACATCTCTTATCAGCAATTCATTCTCCTTAGCCCGTGTACGCTCGTGTTGCCCCAGTGTGCCATTAAAAAGATAGAGGTGGCAAAGTTGCCCATATATGGAGTCAAAAGCAAATGTGAGCCGATTTAGGGAAAAGATTGACAACTTTTTGCTGATGTGTTTTTCTCCAAAGAACATCAGGCGTCATTCACAAATCATCTTTAAAGCTCACTTTTCAGGCAAGTTTTAGCCCATACTTACTGGGTCGAAAATAGAGCAGGAGAAAGGAAGGAGGTCGCAAGCGACCTCCTTCCGGCCACTTCGCCCAGCAGTGCTGGGCGTTTGAAAGGCTTTTGCCTTAGGTGGTCGGATTCCTGACTTGACATCGGTGAGGTGGTCATAAATCAATAAAATCGGCAAAAATCAAAGCTTTTTTAGGTGCTCTTGAAGGTGCACCTATTTTACCTTTTATTCACTTCTACTGTCTTTGAAACTTATTTTTAGTAAATAGCCGTATCGACTTCTGGTGGATATTCCAGTAATGTATGTCGCAAAGGAGGTGAATCTCATGAGCGAAGCAGAACTACTGGTTATGGTCATGGGTGGCATAGAAACGTTCATTATCCTTGCAATGACTTCGTTTCACCTTGCCATTGTGCCGGGGTGTAAACGGCTTGATCAACTTATGCTTTATCGAAAAACTGTAATCTAGAAAAAAAGAGCCACCACTTCACTATCACAGAATCAGTGGTGGCTCTATTTCTGGTTGATCTGATGCCAGAAGGTTGTAATCACTGGGATTCTTAATCATTAGGACATTTACAGGTTCTATCACCGATGCACGATAAAAACTAAGCAACACATCTTCTCGACTTTCAGTTAAACTAGGTTACTCTATTAAATTCCTTGAAATCTTATAGAAATCACATATTCCTTTTTTAGGATCATAATATTCCCAATTCAAGAAATAGTTGATAGCCAATGCAGTTTCTTCCCACGTATTTCTAGCACATCCTAAGAGCAATGTATTAATCTCATTAGTAACATAAGTCATATTTTCTTCCATGGATGCTCCATTCACAATAAAGACTGCCCTTAATAACATAGGACCTATTTCTTTAGATATTTTCTCTAATCGCTTTGGAGTCATCATTCTAAAGGAAAAACAATCTGCACCTTTATCACCTTCAGTGTTTATACACGCTTCTAAATGCATAACAAAATCATTTATATCCTCCGGTTCGTTAGCATCTAAAATGCAATTCAAAATTGGTACAACCATTTAAACCTCCTCATAAAATATTAATTTTCAATAATACCTACATGATAATTAGTCAATTTATTTCCTATCTTATCAAACATCTCAAAGTTTGCTTCATAAACCCCTTTCATTTTCTTAGTCATAATTCTAAAAGATTTAGTACCATCCTTACTTGTGTATTTGATCATGCCATTTTCCATTGTTGTCTTATAACCCTTTCCGACAAACTTCTGCCCCGCTTCCATCGCCGTATTTACATCTACATTTCTTCCCTCTAACCCATCAATTTTTGCAGAATTGTTTGCCAATTCAGCTAATTCATCTGATGTTGGTGCCTTTTTAGAGCTAGAATCCCCCTTACCTCCAGTCATTCCCAGTATTGCTACTCCAGCTCCCAATTCTCCTGAAATACCGCCCTCAATCACTGCCTGCGGAACCATCACGGAATAGGTGTTTCCATATTGATCCATTACTAAGACACTTGTGTAATCTCCGCCACTAACAGCTTGTTCTCCTATAGAACTGATAAATGACAGGAGAGTTGTAACCCCCATCATATATCCCACGTCAATCCCAGTTTCATATATCTTACGGAGTTTTTTTAGTTCACTTGCATCTTGAGTTCCTAGCCCATATGTTTTTTCTATTATGTTCTTCCAAATTATATCGATGTCTTCCCAAAATTGTTTATCCGTATAATTATGACGGGAGGTATCTCCGAACAATGCATATATTTTCCCTACCGTCCTTCTATCCAGGAACTTCCAAAAAGATGACATCCCTAATTGCTTTCCTGCGTTAAATATTTGACAATTTTTTGCCATACTGGAATTTTTTGCAAGATTCATTAATCGGGTAAGATTATCTACTGCCTCCTCTTGCATACGGTCTATATCATTCGAAGTCGCATATTTTACACCTACTGCTGCGTATTCACTCCCTATCTTTTGGTTTCCATATGTATCTTCTTCCCTCGGATCATAGGCAGCTGCTGATTTTGGCACCGAATACATTCCGCTTGGGTCTACATAATTAGGCGCACTGCCCTTTACATAATTGTACCGGTTTAAGGACAGTGGATCTGTGATCTGTCCCAGGTATGTATCCTCCGTTAAGAAGTCTCCTCGTTCCACATCATAATAACGTGCTCTTAAATACTGGGTTTCCAGGTTCGGATTGTAACTTTCCGCGTTATAGCTGTATACATTGTTGTTCTGCGGTTTTCCAAAAGCAATGTCTCCGGTCGGGCTGTAGCGGTAAGACTGCCAAATCATTCCCTTACTATCCGTCACTCCGCTAACGCTACCTCTTGGATCATAGGTGTAATATCCTGTACTTCCGGTGAATCTCTCATTGGTCAGGCGTTCGTTTCCATAGGAGTAGGCGGTGTCCATCTCGCCATTGATGTTTAGTTCCATCAGAACCTCTGCATATTCCCGGTTCACATCATTGACGTATTCCACTAGTTCATAATTCTTCGCTTTTCCGGAGGTCTTAACAAGATCAATCAGCTCATTTTCTAAATCGCTGACTTCTCCTTCGATGGGAAATAAGATTCCACTCTGGTTCTGGCTTCCTCCCGTGTTGTTGGTATTACCGCTTCCATTGCCGTTATTATTTCCATTTCCGTTGTTGCCATTACCGTTCCCATTATTGCCATTTCCATTTCCGTTGTTGCCATTTCCATTTCCGTTGTTGCCATTACCGTTTCCGTTGTTGCCATTTCCGTTCCCATTATTGCCATTTCCATTTCCGTTCTTGCCATTTCCATTACCAGGCTTGTCCTTCCCATTGCCGTTACCTACCCCATTATTTTTATCATTCCCGTCATTGCCTTTATCCTTATCTTTGTTTCCATTTGACAATGCCTGGAGTTTTGGTTCTGTTGTAGGGTCTCCTTCTGTTAAGAAGGCGGCGCTGATCGTAAATTCGTCATTTCTTCCAGGTACGGCAATCGTTCTGCCAGCTTCACTCGTCTCGCTACTTCCGCTTTCTTTGTTATCTTGACCGTCGCCAATTCCGATTCCGGAAGTTCCCTTCCCGCTGTCCCCGTCATTGCCTTTGTCCTTATCTTGATTTCCATTGGACATTGCCTGGAGTATTGGTACTTCCGTGGTGCTTGTTTCTGCTGTGGGTTTTGGTTCTGTTGTGGATTTCCCTCTTGCAGCGGTGGAAGTAAATAAGTTCTTGATTCCAGCTACAACACTCTTAAAGAAGCTAGCGATAAAAGTAAATGCGTCCTTGATTCCAGCCGCGATACTCTTAAAGAAGGTGGCAATGGAAGTAAATATATCCTTCTTTTCAGTTCCGACACTGTTTTTGCCAGCTTCACTCGCTTCGCTGCTTCCGCCTCCTATGTCATCTTGATTGCTGTCGGTTTCTCCTCCGGAATTGCTATTCCCGTTATCCACAGCATTTCCGTCATTGGCATTATCCACATTTCTATCTCTATCTGACGGTGCCTGAGACTTTGAATCTGCTGTTGGGTTTGATTCTGTTGCGGGATTTGGTTCCGCTGCAGGGTTTGGTTCTGCTGTTAGTTCTCCTCCTGCAAAGAAGGTGGCAACGGAAGTAAATACGTCTTTGATTCCAGCTACTATATTCTTTCCACTACTTCCACTGCTTCCACTGCTTCCGCTTCCTTTGTTGTCCTTGTTGTTTCCATTGCCGCCTCCGGAATTCCCTTTCCAGTCATCATCCGTATGGAGGTTGTAGTTTAACTGGAAGATCCGGTTTCCATCTCCATCATAGGCCATGGCGGACAACAGTCCATCTTTATTATAAACTGCTTTTAAGCGGTTCTCAACTGTGTAATCATATGAGAGCTCTACCTTTCGGTCGCCATCGGGCTTAATTTCTTCCTGCAAGATACGGTTTCCATCACCGTCATAGGTGTATTCCACGTTTTTATTATGCTTGCCGTCATACTCCCTTGCCTTTACCATCTGATTGGAAACATTGTAGGTATAATCTGCACTTTCCTGCACCGTTCCATTACGGCTCTTGCTGTAGAAGGTGCGGTTCCCCATGTCATCGTACTTGTAATCATACACATAGGTTCCCTGGCGGTCATCAGTTTCGGTGGCTTTGATTAGCTTGCCATCATCATCATACGCAAAGGTCCTCTTTGTCCCAATGATCTGGAAGTTATAAATTCCATCTTTATCGTGCTTGTTCCTGTGCTTGTCTCCATGAGGATAGTTCTCATCATGCCAGTTCTCATGCTTTCCGTCATGCTTGTCATCCCAGGCATAACCATAAAGAGATTCCACTACATCTTCGCCTATGATAAAGCCCCGGTCGTCGTAGGTATAATCATACTTGCTGACGACCCAGCCGCAGGTGTCGCAGATGTTCTTCATGGATACGATCTGGTTTCTTGCATTGTAGGTATTATACGTGCCTACGTCATTTGGACGGTGGATTTCCGTTACCCGGTTGATGGCATCGTACACATAGGTGGTCACGGCTCCGGTACGATCCGTAACCTTGATTAAGTTGTCATTTTTATCATATCCATACCTTACTTTCTTTCCATCCGGGTAGGTAATGGATTCTAACCGGTCGCTTCTGTCATAGGCATAACTGGTCACTTCTCCGGAACCGGTGGTAACCTTTGTAATCCGCCCTAATCCATCGTACTCATAGGAACTTTCTCCGGAGCGGTCCATCATAGAGACTCGCTGGCCTAAGGCGTCGTAAGCATAAATCACACCTTCCTCTACAGCTTTTCCTTCCCCATCTTCATAGGATTTCTCCACCAGTGCATTCAGCTTGTCGTAATCATAAGAAACTTTATTTCCGCCATTGCTGGTGTGGCTGGTGAATCTGCCTCCTATATCGTAAGTCATACGCTCGGTTCTTCCAGCCTGATCCGTTAGGGAAGTCATGTTGCCTTCTAAGTCGTAAGTATAGCTGGTGGTCCGTTTCATGGTATCCGTAGCACTGGTGACATTTCCCATCGCATCGTAAGTATAAGTACTGGTGAGACCGCTTGGCAGAGTTACTTTTATTAAGTTATCCAGGATGTCATAAGCAAACTGGGTCATCAGACCATTCGTTGCACGGACACTCAAGACATTGCCATGAGGGTCATAGGCATACCGTTCCGTCAGCCCCATCTTGTCTTTTACTGATGTGACACGGCTTCCGGCATCGTAGGTGAACTGTTCAGACTGGGAAAGCGGATCCTTGGTTCCAGTCAGGCGGTTATCCTTATCATAGGTATTTTCATAGATATAACCTTTTGGATCGATAACGGCAGTCCGGTTGTAATTCTTATCATAAGTAAAGCGGGTTGTTCTATCTCCGGGCTTTGTCACGGAAGAAATTTCCCCTACCAGATTATAAACCACTTCTGTTGCTTTTCCTTCCGGGTCCACGCTGGCAGTTAACTGATCCAGCTTATCATACCGGTAATTCCAGGTGTAGCCCAGGGCATTGGTGACTGCGTTTTTATTTCCCCGGACATCGTAGCCAAATACCGTTTCCCCGCCTTTGGCATCCACGGCTTTTGTCATGCGGTGCATGATGTCATAGGTGTAGGTGCTGTTACGGCCTAAGGTATCCGTGTCGGTTATGACGTTATCAGCCACATCATAGGTAAAGCTTCTTGATAAGCCTAAGGGAGTCTTCACTCCGGTCAACCGGTGGACGGCATCGTAGCTGTAGTGGTACGTTCCTCCGTTCTTCTCCTGTCTGGAAAGCACCTGGCGGTTTAAGTCCACCTCATAGGCCGTCACATTTCCAGCAGGGTCTGTGATTCTGGTTACCTCGTCATGCTTATCATAGGTATAGGCGGTCACTGCCCCCTTGGGAGAAATGGCTTTTACCAGATTTCCCATGACATCATACTGGTACTCCGTGATCAGGCCATTGGCATCCTTTACCTTTGTTAAATTATTGTCAGCATCGTAACGGTATTCCTGTCTGCTTCCTTCCGGTGTGGTATAGGAAAGGAGCCTTGAGAGGGCATCGTACTCATAAACTGCAGCATTTCCTCTTCCATCGGTAAACGAGGTTAAGCGGTCTATGGCATCATAAACGTAAGCCTGTTTTGCCCCCTCCCCATCTACGGTGTCTGTTAAGTTCCCTTTCCTATCGTACTGGAAGGTGGCAGCCGCTCCTAAGGGGTTCACCTTTTTTGTCAGGCGGTTGATGGCGTCGTAGGCATAGGTGTAAACAGCCTCGCCCGGCTCTGTGGTTTTTACCAAATTTCCTACCTTATCATATTCATAGAAGGTCTGTTTTCCTTCCGGATCCGTCACCTCTGTGAGCCGGTCTAAGGCATCATAGCTGTACCGGATGGTTGCTAAGTCCGTACCGGTCACGGATATCAGGTGGTTGAATTTGTCATATTCATAAATGGCGCTTCTTCCGATGGTATCGGTCTGTTTTATCAGATTTCCGCTTTCATCGTAGGCATAGGTCATGGTGTTACCGATATTGTCCTTTGCCTCTGTGATCCGGCCCATGGAATCATAGGTGTAGGAGGTGATGACATCTGCCTCGTCAATACTCTTTATCATTCGGTCATTTACGTCATAAACCATGACCACACTGTCTCCGTCCGGGTAAAGAATGCGGATCACATTGCCGTTGGCATCATAGGTGTATTCATACTCATGGTCCATGGCGTCACGCATCTTTGTGGTTCGGCTTAAGGCATCCACCTGCAGGGTTGTCTCACCCTTTAATGCATCTGTTACCTTTTCCACATTGCCCAGGGAATCGTATTCCATGGCGGTGACAAAGCCTGCGGCATTAACCTCTGCAAGAATCTGGCCGATGGTATCGTAATGGAAGCTAGTGGTGTTTCCGTTCTGGTCCGTAGTTGTTGAGGGATTACCACTTAAGTTATACGCTATCGTCACTGTGCCATTTAAAGCGTCTGTGACTTCTTTTAAGCGTCCTACTGCATCATAGGAATACCCAGTAGTATTTGATTCGGCATCGGTTACTTTCTTTTGATTCCCTGCCCCATCGTAAGTGTAGAGAGTGATTCCGCCTAAGGGATCTTCTGCTCTTATGATTCGGTTATTGGGGTCGTATTTAAACCGGTACACCCTGGTCTCATCGTCGGTAATTCTGATGATATTTCCATTTCCGTCATAGGACAGCCTTGTTACCAAACCGTTCTGGGCTGTAGTGGACACCATTCTTCCGGCACGGTCATACGTGTAGGATATGGATGTTCCATCTGGATTAGTGACCTTTTTCAGATTCCCATTGTGGTCATAGCTGTAGTATGTTTCATTGCCAAGGGCATCCTTTTTGAGCACAGGTAAATTTAAAATCTTATGGTATAGAGTTGACCTTGTATTTCCCCGGCGATCCGTGGTTTTTAAAATGTTCCCCTTCCCGTCCAGCTCATAAGCAATATCCTGTCCCAAGGCATCGGTAGTCTTTATCAGACGGTTCCTGCTGTCATAGGTGTAATGGGTTTCCCCTCCATTGGCATCTCTTTCCTTAATCTTATTATAATTTTCATCGTATACATAATCCAGGGTATTTCCCAGAGCGTCGCGGCCAGAAAGGATGTTGTACATCTTATCATAGGTAAAGGTGGTCTCCTCACCCATGGCATCCGTGATGGATAAAACCATTCCTGCGGCATCAAACTCATATTTTGTGGTTCCGCCGTCTTTCTCCGTTTCAGAAATTTTCCAGCCCTTTAAGTTATACTCATAGGACTTGGTATTTCTCAGTGGGTCGGTGGCTTCCAGGACGTGATTCATGTCATCATAAGCAAACGTCCAGGTATAGCCCCCGCCGTCAGTCATGGAAGTAACCACGGCTCCATCATAGGCAAACTTATGTGTTCCCCCATTGGCATCTTTCATGGATACCATGCGGTTTAACTCATCATAGTTATAATGAACGGTATTGCCCTCACCATCTGTCATAGACAGCAGGTTTCCTATTTTGTCATATGTGAAGGTGGTTCTGTTTCCCTCATAATCTGTTGCAGTCAGGGGCAGGTTTAAGTCATTGTAAGTATAAGAGGCCTGACTTCCATCACCTCTGGTTTCCGTCAGGAGATTGCCGTTCATATCATAAGTATAAGAGGTGGTTGCACCCCGCTCATCCGTCCTTTTCGCAACACGGTTATCCTCTGTATATGTCGTGCTCTCACTGCTTCCATCCGGATATTCGATTCTGGATATCCGCCTCCTGCTGTCCATGTAATATTTGGTAACATTGCCCCGGTTATCTGTTGATACCGTACTGCCGTTCTCATACGCAAGGCTGACGGCATTTCCCAAAGCATCTGTCTGGTTGGTAACCCGTCCATCCTTATCGTAGCGGTTCTCTACGATGCGGCTTCCGTTCTCATCATACCATGCAGTCATATGGTGAGCGTCATCATACTCGTACCGGCGTACCCCACCTTCCTGATCTGTTACGGAAATCAGGTTGTGGCTGTCATCATATCCATAGGAGATTGTACCGCCGTTTGGCAGGGTGACAGAGGTGATGCGATGGTATTCATCTGCTGTCAAGTCAAAGATCTTCCCGGAAGGTGTCCTTATCTGGCGTACATCATCATTTTCGTCATAGAGCAGGACTGTCCGATACCCTTTCCTGTCTGTGACATAACGCAGAAGGCCTCTGGCATCAAAGGTCAGCACGGTACCGTCTGATTTCTTAAGCTCCCAGGCCGTTGCTTCCGGAACTTTGCTGTCTTCTTCGACCTCTTCTGTCATACCATCCGGTTCATCTTCTAAAAAGGCGAAATTGCGGACATACGTTTTGTTACTGGCTTCTGATGGTGATCCCTCTTCCTCATTATCACTTGGAATATCTGCCGTTTCTAAGTCAATGGAATCTGTTGCCGCAAGAACCATATCATAACCATCGGGCGCCTGATAGCTGCCATTGGATTTCTTTGCAAAGTTAATGGCTCCGCCGTCATCCTTCCGGTACAGGATATCTCCGTTATATCTTACCGTCAGTCTCTGACCAAAGGGGCTGCTCCAGCCGATACCAAACTCGGAAAGGAAGTGGGCTGCAATGGAATTATAGCTTCTCTGGAATGCAAAGATTCCGCCCAGCTCTTCAAGTTCTGCGTCCGTCTGCTGCATATAGAAATCGCCGGTATTCAAGTTAATGGGTTCGTGTCCGAATACGCAATCTTTTCCCATACCGTTTAACAGCATGTCGATCATCATCTGTTCTGCATCTGTAAGTGGCTTTGGTGTATAAGGCGTATTCTGCTGCGGATTACGGATAAACAGGATGTCACCGGAGAAGGTCAGGCCATTGCTTAAACGGTTGTCCTTCTGGATGATTTTCTCCTCCACCCCGTAATGATCGGCAATCCGGGTTAATAGATCCAGACCCTGCACCTCATAGAGCAGGAATTCATCGCTGGGCTTCTCCTTGCTGGTAGCTGTTTCCTCTCCCGGTACCATTTCTCCAGTTTCTGGATCTTCTTCCAGTACCACACCTTCTGCCACAGCCATTACCTGATAAATGGTATCAGTTTTTAAAATTAAACCACTTTCCAGGGCCTGACTCTGCCAGTTCCCTGTCTTTGGCTGGCTATTAATGGCCTCAGCAAATGCTATTTCCTTTGAAAAATCAGGAGATGTATAGGAATCTTCCGCCGTTACTTCATCTTTCGCCACCTCATGATCCATCTCCCGGAGTTCCCACGTTACCTTTGATCCGGCCTGAGAGACACCGTGAGCCAGAACACCCATGGATGTCCTGCCGCCGGACTCGCTTTCCCTAACAGCCGGATTCACTTGTACTGTCAGGGCGTTGATATCTAGTAAGGCTAAGTCTCCCAAAAGCTCTCCTTCCCAGGAGATGTCGATTCTCGGTCCCATAGCCGCATTATCCCGGTTGTAAAAGCTCTCCGCTGGCATCCGGAGAGGTGCCTGGGCTTCAGACTTAGGCTCGTTAGCCGCCTGAAGCTCTAACCCGGCTTGCAGTCTGCTTCCCGTCATCCATGACTGCATCATGGCTGTTATGTCATATTCCAGGGTCTGATCCGGCCCGGGGGAGTCCAGAACATCAATCAGTTCCGGCAGTGGCTCCTTTAGCTGATTCCAGGTGAGGGTGGTTGCATTCCATTCCTTCCCCGGTGCGCGCAGTTCAATCCGGGTATTCCCTACTCCGTTTCCGGTCTGTGTACCAATACGGAACGTTGCCTGGGTACAGACTGCCTGGCCCATGACCTGAGTCCAGTCTCCGTTAATGGCAACATAGGTTCTCATATTGCCAAATCCTTCCCTATATCCAGCATTCATTGGTCCCATATTTCCCAGGAACTTTGAGGGCTGGCCGTCAGCCACATTTACCAGCACAAACTCGCTGGGAACCATGTTCACTGCGGAAGGGTCGATACGTACCGGGTAGCTTCGGTCTTCATCCTGAAGCCATTTTTTATCTGCTGTAACGGTGGCACGGTAGCTGCCTTCCACTCCGCTTAGTTTCATCACCAGATCTTCGCTGGTATTCCCATCTGCATCAATCATTAGAGGTGCTTCCAGAATAAATTCCGGGTGCCTTCTATTATCGCTGTAAAGGATGATTGTATTTTTCTCCTGGGCCGCCTTTAGGCCCCCTGCTTTAATGGAGAAAGAGAATTGATTTCTTTCCGTCTTTTCCAGCAGGATAATATCTTCCTTTAATGTGTTTCCTACCAGGCTGTACTGGTAGTCCACGCCAGGGTACACATCGCTGTAGCGAATGGTGTTGTCTGATACAGCACTCTTCTTAAAGCTTCCCCCTGACGGTATGAGCTCAACCCGGTGTTCCTCCCTTTCGATGGAGACTCCCTGACTTGTGGTGAATTTTTCTGGAAATAATACTCTGCTTCTTCCTGCGCTGTTCCCATAACCAGAAACGGTTTTAGTCCTGGAGCGCAAAAGGGCACTAGAGGGCGTACCTATAGTGTACTCCTCTTCCGTTTCGGTCAGGCTGTTATCTATCTGCCCGATCACCCCGTTCTCATCCTGGTACAAGCCGGAATACCCCCCTGCGACGGTCACATACTGGCCCTCTCCAGTGCGGTAGGTACGGTACGACTCATTAAACTGTACCAGTTGGCCCTCCGGTTCGTCGATGTACTGATCGTAGTCGTAGTACAATTCTGGTTCTCTGGCCTCGTCCTGCTCTTCTTCCTTGATCCCTTCCGTCCCGGAATTTGATTTGCCGGTTTCTTCTGTACCGCTTTCTTTCCCAACGGTTTCTGACGGACTGGTCTCCTCTGCATCGGTTTCTGACGGACTGGTCTCCTCTGCATCGGTTTCTGACGGACTGGTCTCCTCTGCATCGGTTTCTGACGGACTGGTCTCCTCTGCCTCGGTTTCTACCGGGCTGGTCTCCACTGCATCGGTTACTGACGGATTGGTTTCTTCCGCGTGGCTCTCTTCCACTTCGGGCGTTTCTACCGTGTTGGTTTCGTCAGAAGAATCTGTAGAAGCGGTCTCACTGGTACCGTCTTCCGTCTCCTTCGAGTCAAGCCCCAGTTCTTCCAGAGTCAATGCTTCCGGGCTTGTGAAATCCACATACCTGGGCATATTATTAATGTACTCCGCTCCGTATGAAACAATCGGTGTCATGTTAGGCGCTATCATGCTGATACACAGCAGGTAGCTGATAATCTGTTTTGTTAATCGTTTTCTTTTGTTGATCATACTCATGTTTTCCCCTTCTGAGACTATAATTGTATAAATAGAGCATACATTTATATATCGTCAGAAAAACTGTATCAATTAATTGTCTATAGTATTAAATTTTGTTAATCTTATACGATTTATCAAAAAATACAAAGTGCCAAATGTAATACAAGCGTGTTCATGATAAATAATTACTTTTTTCAATAAAATGGTATAGTTGTTCTAATAGTAAGATGTAATATCAGAATACTTCAAAAGGATATCGAATATAAAAAGGGTGCCGTCCTGCACACAGGACGGCACCCTTTTCATATCCACAATCATTACACCTCAAAAATCAAATCTCCGTAACTTGGCATTGGCCAAAATTCTTTATCTACGATCATTTCCAGCTTATCAGCAGGATCGCGGAGAGCTTCCATGGCAGGTACTACCTCATTCCGGAAAGCATTTGCCCGTTCTTTGTTCCCTTCGATTGCCGAACATTTCGCATCAGCATCTGATAGAGCGGCAAGGGCTACTTTCATATCGGAAAGATAAGCGCTTACCTCTATGAGAAGCTCTTCCTGAACGCTGGTATCGGCTACCGGGCACGCTGCTTTTACTTTTCCCAGGGAATCAGCCAGCAGAGATGCATACTTCACTGCAGAAGGTATGATCTGTTTTCCAGCCATGTCGATCATGGTTCTGGCCTCAATGTTAATGGCTTTGCTGTAAGCCTCATATTCGATCTCAACCCGGGATTCCAGCTCTGCCTTTGTGAATACCTTAAATTCCTCGAACATCTTTACCGAAGCATCTGTGGTAAGAGCAGGGATCGCCTCAACCATTGACTTAAGGTTTGGAAGACCTCTTCTTTCTGCCTCATCCACCCAGGCCTGAGAGTAGCCGTTGCCGTTGAAGATAATCCTTCTATGAGCAGCCAGCTGCTCTTTGATCATATCATGGACTGCCGTATCAAAATCAGCCGCCTTCTCAAGAACATCTGCCGCTTCTTTTAACGCCTCAGCAGCAATGGTATTTAAAACCACATTGGGAGAAGAAATGGAATCAGAGGAACCAACCATTCGGAATTCGAACTTATTGCCGGTAAATGCAAATGGGGAGGTTCTGTTTCTGTCCGTAGCATCCTTGAATAAATCAGGCAAGGTTCTAACTCCTGTTTTTAAGGTGCCGCCCGCCTTAGAACGGGTGGCCTCTCCGGTGCTGCAAAGCTGATCTACTACATCCTCCAGCTGTTCGCCAATGAATATGGAGATAATGGCCGGCGGTGCTTCATTCGCCCCAAGCCTGTGGTCATTTCCAACATCAGCAGCCGATTCCCGGAGCAGATCCGCATGGCGGTCTACCGCCTTTAAGATACAGGACAGTACCAGCAGGAACTGGATATTCTCATGGGGTGTTTCCCCTGGATTTAACAAGTTGATTCCATCGTCAGTGGTTAAGGACCAATTGTTATGCTTACCGGAACCATTGACCCCTGCAAACGGTTTTTCATGAAGCAGGCAATTCAATCCATGACGGCCAGCCACCTTTTTTAAGGTTTCCATTACTAATTGGTTATGATCAACTGCCACGTTTGCCTGTTCATAGATGGGGGCCAGTTCATGCTGGGCGGGAGCAACTTCATTATGCTGGGTTTTTGCAGGCACACCCAACTTCCATAGTTCTTCATTCACTTCTTTCATAAAAGCCGCGATCCTCTCGCGGATGGAACCGAAGTAATGATCCTCCAGCTCCTGTCCCTTTGGGGGCATTGCTCCGAACAGGGTGCGCCCGGCATAGATTAAATCTTTTCTCTGCAAATACTTTTCATGATCAACCAGGAAATATTCCTGCTCGGCTCCAACAGAAGGAGTAACCCTTTTTGAAGTGGTATTTCCGAATAACCTTAAGATTCTTAAAGCCTGCTCATCGACGGCTTCCATGGATCTTAAGAGAGGTGTTTTTTTGTCAAGAGCTTCTCCTGTATAAGAACAGAAGGCGGTGGGAATGCAGAGGGTAACACCGATGGCATCTTCTCTTAAAAATGCTGGGGAAGTGCAATCCCAGGCTGTATAGCCTCTTGCTTCAAAAGTCGCCCTTAAGCCTCCGGACGGGAAAGAAGAAGCATCCGGCTCTCCCTTTACCAGTTCCTTCCCGGAAAACTCCATAATTACCTTTCCTTCCGATGTGGGGGCGGAGATGAAGGAATCATGTTTTTCAGCAGTAATTCCGGTAAGAGGCTGAAACCAATGGGTGTAGTGAGTTGCACCTCTTTCAATGGCCCAGTCTTTCATGGCATGTGAAACGACGTCTGCAATCGATGGATCCAGTACTGCGCCATCCTCAATGGTTTTCTTTAACTTTTTGAAAACAGATTTTGGCAAGCGCTCTCTCATTACGGTTTCGTTAAATACATTCCTGCCAAACAGCTCAGCTACGTTTACAACTTCGCTCATAAATTTTCCATCCTCCCATATTTTGATAAGTCAAATTGCCTTTATAGTCTCCTCGCGATCTGAATATGCGCATAAATCAGAAAAGGCGTCCTCCCGGTATAAGGAGAACGCCATCGTTCTTAAATTAAATTAAACCATTTTTCCCAAAAAATCAAGTACTTTTTTGAAAAATTTTTTCCTTAAGCTTTACCAACGGAGCCAAATAATTCCATCTTCTCTTTTACAGTTGCTTTAATTGCCTCTGTACCTGGAGCGAGAAGCTTACGAGGATCAAAGCCCTTGCCTTCTAAATCCTTGCCTGCCTCAATGTACTTACGGGTTGCTTCTGCAAAGGTAAGCTGGCACTCTGTATTCACATTGATCTTTGCAACGCCAAGGCTGATGGCCTTCTTGATCTGGTCTTCCGGGATGCCTGTCCCACCGTGAAGAACTAAAGGCATGTCGCCTACTTTATCCTTGATGGCAGCCAGGGTCTCAAAACTTAAACCAGCCCAATTTGCCGGATATTTTCCGTGAATGTTACCGATACCTGCTGCCAGCATGGTCACGCCTAAGTCTGCAACCTGCTTGCACTCATCAGGATCTGCGCATTCGCCCATACCTACAACGCCATCTTCCTCGCCGCCGATAGAACCAACCTCTGCTTCAATGGAAAGTCCTTTTTCTGCACAGACTTTCACAAGCTCAGTAGTCTTTTCTACGTTCTCAGCGATAGGATAATGGGAACCGTCAAACATAATGGAAGAAAATCCTGCTTCGATGCACTTATAGCATCCGTCATAGGAACCATGATCCAGATGAAGTGCTACAGGAACTGTAATGTTTAATTCTTCGATCATGGCTTTTACCATTGCTGCTACGGTCTTATAGCCTGTCATGTATTTACCAGCGCCTTCGGATACACCCAGGATAACCGGGGATTTCAGTTCTTCGGCTGTCTGTAAAACAGCTTTCGTCCACTCAAGGTTGTTGATGTTGAACTGTCCAACTGCGTACTTTCCGTCTCTTGCTTTTTCAAGCATATCTTTTGCTGAAACTAACATATCACAAACCTCCATTTGTTATTTTTCTCTTACTCTATATTATTATATACCATCTTAACATATTTGGAAAGAATAATTTTTCCAGATTGTCTTTTTTATAACAAAGTTACATTTTGCTTTTATGATCGCTATGCCTTATAATGGGGACAGGTTCTAAATACATAATAGGAGATTTTTTATGAAACGAAAGATATGGCAAGGCATTTTCCGCCGACAGAACTCTGAAACCACAGAAATGCAGGAACGCCAGGAAGGGATGGATCTATTCTCAGGCAAACAGCTGCGCCAGTTGATTTTCCCCTTAGTTATAGAGCAGATTCTGGCTGTTTTTATGGGAATGGCTGATATCATCATGGTAGCCTCCTGCGGCGAGGAAGCCGTATCGGGCATATCCATCGTGGATACCATAAATGTCCTCCTGATTGGATTATTCGGGGCGATGGCTGCGGGAGGTTCTGTAGTGACGGCCCAGTACATTGGACGGAAGGATGATAAAAATGTCGCCAAGGCTTCCGGTCAGCTATTCCTGGCTGTCGGCGGACTTTCCATGGCCATTATGGCAGTTACCATTATCTTTAACGGGCCGCTTCTAAGGCTTATATACGGAGACATCGGCCAGGAGGTCATGCACAATGGAAGGATTTATTTCTACATATCCTCTCTCTCCTATCCGTTTCTGGCATTTTATAACAGCAGCGCTGCCCTATTCAGGACAGCCGGAAACTCCAAGGTATCCATGCAGGTCTCCCTGGGTGCCAACCTCTGCAACATCGCAGGAAACTTCCTGTTAATTTACGTATTTCAAATGGGCGTGGCTGGTGCCGGGCTTTCTACCCTGTTTTCCAGAATCCTGTCCGCAGCGGTGATGCTGGTCCTTCTTAAAAAGCAAAGCCAAATCCCCGTTGAATTCCGTCTGCGCGTGGACAAGAGTATGCTGCGTCAGATCCTCTACATCGGCATACCAAACGGCTTAGAAAACAGCATTTTTCAGCTTGGTAAATTATTGCTTTCCAGTCTTACCGCAAGCTTCGGTACCATGGCCATTGCTGCTAATGCGGTGGCAAGCACCATCTGCGGTCTGGAAACCATCCCCGCCAGTGCCATAGGCATTGCCCTGGTAACCGTTGTGGGGCAGTGCGTGGGGGCAGGGGAACTGAAACAGGCCCGCAAATATATGGGAAAGCTTTTAAAAACGGCATACATCTGTCTATGGATATTAAACCTTTCCATCATACCGTTTTTAAATCCCATATGCAGCCTGTTTCATCTGTCGGGTGAGACCAGCGCCCTTGCGTATAAGCTGATGCTTTACCACAGCATCTGCTGCATGATAATCCATCCCCTGTCCTTCTGCCTGACCAACGGCCTGCGTGCCGCCAATGATGTCCGTTTTACTATGACAGTTTCCATCTGTTCCATGTGGATCTGCCGGATCGTCATGGCCTACGTATTAAGCCTTTATTTCGGCCTTGGACTTATGGGGATCTGGATCGCCATGACCATCGACTGGCTGGTACGCGCCATCTTCTTCTCCACCCGCGTCTTAAGCGGAAAATGGTGCCGGTATGCCAACCGGAACATCCGTTAGCTTAAAAAGCTTACAATTGCTTCCTTCATCTTATCCGCATCGCACACTGTATCATGACGTACAGGTGCGGTGCGGATTTCTTCTACTGCCTGAGGAACCGGGACTCTGGATACCTTTTCCAGATGATCGATGATCCGGAATTCATCCGGCTCCTCCTGTTCTCCTTCAATGGCCTCCAGAACGCTTCCTGCAAACTTATATGGGCTTGCCGTGGAGGCAATGATATTCTTTGTCTGATCCTTTGTCTCAGCCTTGTATTGGTCATATACGCATGCGGCCACACCGGTATGGGGATCGATCAGATATCCGGTATCCTCAAAAACCTTCCTAATGGCTGCCCTGGTTTCCTCTTCTCCTGCAAAGCCTCCCATGAAATCTTCCATAAAGTGCTTCATACCGGCGGTTACCGTATAGCTGCCTTTATCACCAAGTTCCTTCATAAGAGCACCATTTGCTTCTGCATCACAACCGGCGCTTAAATAAATAAGGCGCTCTAAATTGCTGGATATTAAAATATCCATGGACGGAGAACTGGTAAGAATAAAATCCCGGTTCCGGTCATAAGTTCCGGTCTGGAAGAAATCATACAGAACCTTATTTTCATTGGAGGCGCAGATAAGGGTCTTAATGGGAACACCCATCTGCTTTGCCAAATAGGCGGCCAGAATGTTTCCAAAGTTTCCCGTAGGTACGGTAACATTAATTTCTTCTCCGTCGGAAATTTCTTCACAAGAAAGGAGTTTTGCATAGGCATAGACATAATATACCACCTGGGGAACCAATCTTCCAATGTTAATGGAGTTTGCTGAAGACAACTGGAATCCCTTTTCATCAAGGATGCGGGCAAATTCCTTATCTCCAAATATCTTTTTGACCCCTGTTTGAGCATCGTCAAAGTTTCCATGAATGGAGGCAACATGGGTGTTTTCCCCTTTCTGGGTAACCATCTGAAGCTCCTGGACGCGGCTCACGCCATCCTTGGGATAAAATACAATGATTTCCGTTCCCTCCACATCGGCAAAACCAGCCATAGCAGCCTTACCTGTATCGCCGGAGGTAGCGGTAAGAATCACAATTTTATTTTTCACCTGATTCTTTTTTGCCGCAACGGTCATCAGATGAGGAAGAATGGAAAGCGCCATATCCTTAAATGCAATGGTGCTTCCATGGTATAATTCCAGATAATAAGCTCCGTCAGCCTTGGCAAGGGGAGCGATTTCCTCTGTGTCGAATTTGCTGTCATAAGCCTGCTCAATACAGTTCTTTAACTCCTGGGAACTGTAATCCGTAAGGTACAGTTTCATAACCTCATAGGCTGTTTCCTGGTATGTCATCGCCGACAACTCTTTCATGGATTTGTCAAGCTTTGGGATAAAACATGGCATAAACAGCCCGCCGTCTGCTGCCAGGCCCTTTAAGATCGCCTGGGAAGCCGTCACACCGGCCTCGCCGCCCCTGGTACTTTGATAGGATATTTCCATGGTATTTTTTTCCTTTCCTGCTCTATCATAATGTCAATGGATCAAAAACCTTGCCAGCATTGTAGCACAATTTCTTTGACGGTGCAAGAAAAAAGGTTAAAAAAGTTTTCATATAGCGGACAGATGTGTCCGCTATGGAGACACAAGGGTTCCATTTTTATGCTCATTATGATAAGATACAATCATAGATACAGAAAGGAGAGACAGCTTCATTGAGATACGAACACATGCTGACAGGGACCTTTGTAAGCCGCCCCAACCGTTTTATTGCCCACGTCCTGATTTCAAAAAAGGGGCATGGGGAAGTGGAAGTGATCTGTCACGTTAAAAATACAGGACGCTGCCGGGAGTTACTAATCCCCGGCGTCAAGGTACTGGTGCAGTTTCATCCGGAGTCCGCGGCTCTTGGTAGAAAAACAGAATATTCTTTGATCGGCGTATATAAAGAACGGGAAAGGAGCGGGCCGCTCCTTATCAATATGGATTCCCAGGCCCCCAACCAGGTGGCTTACGAATGGCTGCAATCCATCCGGGAAAATCCTCCCCTGCCTTTTCATCAGACCGTGGATACGTCTTCCCATTTCACACCGGTCATAAAAGACATCAAACGGGAAGTCACCTACGACCAGTCACGGTTCGATCTGGCTTTTCAGGCGGTGCTGCCGGGAGGACGGGAAAAGACCGGAGAGAAACTGCCTGCATTCATGGAGGTTAAAGGTGTCACCCTGGAAGAAAACGGCCTTGCCATGTTTCCTGATGCGCCGACGATACGGGGAGTAAAACACATGGAGGAGCTAATCAATGCTCACAAGGAGGGGTATGAGGCTTACATCTTGTTTGTCATCCAGATGAAAGAGATGGAAGCATTTACGCCAAATAAAAAAACGCATCCGGAATTTGCAGAAGCGTTAAAAAGGGCGAAGGAAGCCGGGGTTCATATTTTAGCATATGACTGCGTCGTTACGGAGGATTCCCTTTCCTTGGACATGCCCATCCCGGTTTATCTGACGTGATAAGTGAGGAAGCTTCATAGTTCTCCTGATTTAAACAAATTCCGCTGGAAATTTATAAAATTTTACAATATAATAAACATGCTGTTGAAACCTTCCAGCGGAAGGGAGGTGCAGCTTTGAAATATTTAACCAACTTGATAATTTCGGTTATGGCGAATGTAATTAGCCATTACATACGCAAATGGCTAGACCGAAATGAAAGCAACAGCTAACCAAAAAGAACCCCTGGAGATGGCCGTCTCCAGGGGTTCGCTCTTTTGGTGCAAACTGTATATTTAACCAACTTTAGCTACTATCATAATATACTTTTTACAGTAAAATGTCAAGTCTAATAGCAATCAATTCGACCATATTCTTGTGTGGAATTTACATATAATCATGAAGCTTTCATTTTATATACGGCATACAGTATCCTTTGTGTATATTTTTCAGTAAAATTATTAATTTAAAACTTCCGCCCTCCGCCTCCCATGGTGCGTCCAGAGGAGGTATGGGTAGTACTCCTGCCGCCGGAGGAAAAACCGCCGCCACCGCCCCGGCCTACATTCCCCTGATTCCGCGGAATGATCATATAGGTCACGGTTTTGTTCACAAGATGGTCTAACTGGTCCGAATACCGGAACTGACAGTTGGCACGATAGGCCATCAGTGAGCTCCTGGCCCAGCCTCTCTCCTTTTTCATAGAATACCGGCTGGTCACTCCTCCACAGGCTGCTGACGCTGCTATAAGCCCTATGAGAGCCGCCAGCGCTGCCTCATACCACCGAATGCTGCGGTATACACTTATTTTTCCTGTCTCTTTATCATAATTATACTGCCCTCCGGGAATTCCGGCCCTGTAATATTGGGTCACACCGTCCAGAAAGCTCCCAGCGCAGGCGCCGTAATTCTGACTGCTTACTTCGTCATAGGCAGAATCCAGAATGGAGTTCCAACGTTTATCAGTTAAAAAGCGGTTCATCTTTCCTACAGGAAGGATGTAAAGCTCCCGGTTATCCATATCGATCAGGAACAATACGCCGCTGTAATCTTTTCCAACTCCATAGGCTCCTCTTATGTAGAAATCCTCCGCATATTGTCCGGCCGACTTTCCACCTGCATGGTCTGTGGTTGTAATCACCACATCCATATTCATTTCTTTTCTCATCGTCTGGATCTGAGTTTCAAATGCTTCTATTTCTTCCTGGGAAAATAGTCCCGCTTCATCAAATACCCGCTCTTCCCCTGAAACGCCTCCCGTGCTTTTGTATTCGGCATAAGCTTTCATACCACTGGAAGAAACGATCAGAAACAAAAGAATCATGGGCACTAAAACGGTTATCCGGCATATCCGAAGGAACAGTCCCTTTGTTTTCATCATATCAGATACCCCACTAATAGCATGGCAAGAAATACAGGCAGGAATATTTCCACAAACAGAAGCATCAGTTTGTTCCGGTCCACAGGAAGCTTGCCGCATACCTTACCGGTCTGCCCGTTCACTGTAAAATAATACATCTGGTCCTTTGCCCCGTCGTGGTAGGTAAGGGTCCACACAGGCAAAAGAGCATACTCCCATCTTTCTTCCTCCAGGCGGATGGACTGATCCTGAACTCTTACAGAATCATAGGAGGTAATGCTGTTTTTTAAGGACTCCTCGGCAAACTTGCGCACCTCTGACTTTACATCCTCAGAGAATTCCTGCTCTCCCATGTCCCGCCGTTCTGCCACAAAGCCGGAAAGATAGCCCATGGAAAAGGGCTTCATTTTCTCTGTTTCAAAAGGCAGCACGCCCTCCACCAGTTCCCGGTTTGACTTTTTGAGGGCATTGCGGGGCACGAATTTTACAGGCATAGCTCCTTCCCTGCGAACATCATAGGTCTGGGTTTCCGTATAGCGGCGGTCGCCGCTTACCCAGACCCGCAGACGGTCCGCCTTTGCATTTAGGCTTCCCTCCGCAAGACAGCTGTAAAGCATATATGGAAAATATACGCCGGAAATCTTCTCGATCTGGTCTTCACTGTAAAAAGCCTTTGGAACAAACCGCTTCTTTTTCATCCATTGCTCAAAGATTTCCACGGCCTTCTTCTTTTCCATTGCAAATGGAATTACATAATCCGGATGGAATTCCCCGGAAAGCCTTCCCGATAAGATCACCGGGTTATGGCAATAGTAGCAGAAGGTCGCTGCAGTGGTCTCATCCGTTACGATCTCTGCACCGCAGCTTGGGCAGGTATAAAGCACAGGCTCTCCGCCCTGTTTTTTGGCCTTTGACGATTTAGGCTCTTCCGGCTTCCCGCTCTCTGTTTCTTTCTGGTTAAACTCTGATAAGCAGAATTCACAGGCATACTTCTGCTTTTTCGGATCAAAGATAAGCGGCCCGCCGCAATTTGGACATTTATAGCTTATGATCTCACTCATGGTCTTGGTTTTCCACACTCCGAACAAAATCTGCCATTGTTTACAGTTTTACATTCACAGGTCCATGTTCCTGCCGGCTTTGGATTTCCGCATTCCGGACAGAACTTTCCTGTATTCACACTTCCGCAGGTGCAGGTCCATGGGCTTTCAGCTGCCGGGGTCTGTTCCATGGAATTTTGCTGTTGGGCCCGGTTCATCTGCATCTGCTGATAATTAGCATTGGAAGCAGCTCCCATAAAGCCGCCGCCAGTATTCATTCCCATGTTCATGCCCATAAATCCTGCCATGGAGCCATTGGCATTGCTTCCTGCCGATTCAAGGCCTCTGGCCACCGCTCCCTGCACATAGCCTTCCCTGACACCAGGATCGCTCAGCATGGCACCCTGGTTGCGCATCTGGATCAGCTTCTTTGATTCCTCATCATAGGATATGCTGGCGATTCCGACAGACTGGATCTCAATTCCCCTCTGATCCTTCCACTGGTCGTCAAGGACACCCGCCATATACTGTCCAAGCTCTCTTCCTTTTGAAGCTACGTAAGAGATTCGGATGCCATCTGCGGACATCTGGTTGATGGATGACTGTAGAGCCTCTAAAAATTCAGATAAATACTGGGCGTTGATATCATCTACCTCAACCCTGGAAGCATTCTTCGGTATGGCTTCCCCATAGAACAACAAAGGATCTGTTACCTTGATGGAATACGTTCCGTGGGCACGCAAAAACAATTCCGCATTATAAAACTGGTCAAAATAGTTGATAGGATTGGGGGTACCAAACTTTATCCCTTTAATCTCCTGTAAGTTGATGAAATACACCTTCTGGGAAGTGGGTGTCTGGCCGCCGAATCGAATCCGGTCAAAGGATTCCTTTATGGCCTCATCAAACTGACCATTAAAGAGGGATGGAAGGGAAGAATTCTTCACGGTGAAATAGCCCGGTTCACCAGTGTAATCGATCACCTTTCCGCCATCGACCAAAATCATGAACTGATTAGGGTAAACATGAATGACAGAACCATCAGATACCGTATATTCTGTGCTCTTGGTATTGGACCCTTTTCGGATCTTCACTCCGCTGGTGAATACGGTCTGGTCTCCCATACTGCCTGCTTCTATTACCTCAAGCCACTGGTCTGCCAGTGAGCCTCCTACTGCGGTAGTAAGTGCCTTAACAATTCCCATATCATTTCCTCCTTAACGGTTTTTATTCGAAGAGTGAACTCATCTTCACTCTCTTTCGCTCATTATATCATGAACCTGCGGTTCCTGATCGTCATTCGCCGTTCGTGCCGATGAGTGAACTCATCTTCACTCTCTTTCGCTCATTATACTATACCATTATTCGGCTGGCTATACAATTTCTCTCATCATCGCAATTTCTTTGGCATACCCGGAAAGGTCATTGGGCGTCTCCAAATAAAATGGAAGGTTCTTTAAAGCCGGGTGAACCGTCACTCGCTTTAAAGCCTCAAATCCGATATAGCCTTCTCCGATCTTTGCATGACGGTCCTTATGGGCCCCCAGAGGGTTCTGGCTGTCATTTAAATGAATTGCCTTCAATTTATCCAGTCCGATGATCCGGTCAAACCGGTTTAAAACTACGTCCAGATCACCGGCAATATCGTAGCCGGCATCCCATACGTGGCACGTATCCAGGCAGATTCCCATATGGTCCTTTTGCTCTACCCGGTCCAGAATCTCCCGTAACTCTTCAAATTCCCGTCCTACCTCGCTGCCCTTGCCGGACATGGTTTCTAAAAGAACGGTGGTATGAAGCTCCGGTGTCAGAACCTGATTTAACATATCTGAAATATAACGGATTCCAGCCTCTGCCCCCTGCCCCACATGGCTTCCCGGGTGGAAATTGTAGCAGTTTCCGGGAGTGTATTCCATCCGTTCTAAATCATCCTTCATGGTATCTCTGGCAAGGGTCCGAAGCCCTTCATCCGCAGAACAGGCATTTAAGGTGTAGGGCGCATGTGCCAGAATCTGGTTTATCCCATGCTCCCTGGCAAAGTCTAAGTAGCGGTTCACATCCTCAGGGTTCATGGCCTTAGCCTTGGTTCCCCTGGGGTTTCTTGTAAAAAACTGAAAGGTGTTGGCATCAATCTTTACAGCCTCCTTCCCCATGGCAAAATAGCCTTTTGAGGAAGACAGGTGACATCCGATTGTAAGCATAAAAATTCTCCTGTTATTTTATTTTTCTTATCTTTTTCCCTTTTGACGGGCTGATGGCCTTTACGGCGATGAACATGAATATGGCAGCCAGGACCAGCTGGATAAAAATGCTTAAGACCACCCAGTTTTCCATGATAAAGTTATCCGGATGAGGACCGAACCAGCTGTTCAAACTCCTTATCACCTGACTATCCCCTGTCTGTCCATTGATCATTGCATAAAAGGTTGCCACTGGGTTTAGCAGAAGCAGATACAAGAATGCGCCGGAATTGGTCTGGTCAGCCATACCACCCACGGACATGACATAAGTGCTTTTTATGTTCATACGGGCCATGGAAAGGGCAAAGGCATTGATCGCATAGGTGCCAGCGCCAATGAGGACCAGCACTCCATAGCTTACTACCGTGGCGATGGTAGACCGCTTAAACAGGGTAGAAAAACAAATTCCCATACTTCCGCAGAGAAGGGCCACAGCCAGATAGCACAAAAGCAGAATAAATACATCGTGAATCATAACGCCCCCATATACAAAGGATACAGAAAGAAGGGGAAAGCTGGACATGATCATAAGGAACATGGTTCCAAAGGAAGAGGTAAACTTCCCCCATATAATCTCCCATGGCTTCAAGGTCGTGGTAAGAAGAATGTCAAGGGTTTGGCGTTCCCTCTCTCCGCTGATGCTTCCCGCGGTCAGCGCCGGCATGATGAACATCAGCATCACAAATTCCACTGCTGCCACGAATACATACAAATTAGTAAATGAAGAATACTGGATCTCCGCTGTCAGCTTTACCCTTTCCACAACGGAATACATATTAAGCAGAACTACCAAAGCCAGAATCGTATTAAAAATTGCCAGGATCAGGGCCAGACGAAAGCTTCTGGAGCTGACCGTTGTCTCCCGTTTATAAACCGGATTCAATTTCATGTACAAGCACCGCCTTTTCTTTATCATGATCCGTAATCTGCATGAACAGGGACTCTAAACTTCCCTGCTCCCTGTAGAATCCATGTACCAGTACCTCGGCATCCACCAGCTGCTGCAAAAGAAGCGCCTCATCCTGATTATCTCCGATGAAATTCACCCGGATGTCCTCGTCTTTTACCGCTATGGTCTGGACGCAGGGCTGGCTTTTTAAGATGGTCAGTGCCTTATCTTTATTTCCAAGAACAGAGATAATCAGAGGATTGGTAGCATTGACCCTGCGCAGAATCTCCTCCATGCTGCCGCTTAAGATCATTTTTCCCTGATCAATAACCCCAATGTCCGTACACAGTTCGGAAAGCTCGGAAAGCACATGGGAACTGATGAATATGGTCTTTCCCTGCTCCTTTAATTCCTTTAGGATCTCCTTAAATTCAAACCTGGTTCTTGGATCCAGCCCTGAGGTCGGTTCATCAAGGACCAGCAAAAGGGGATCGTGGATCAGAGCCCTTGCCAGACAGAGGCGCTGCTTCATTCCTCTTGATAAGCTGTCAACGTAAAAGTTCACCTTATCCTCCAGCCCTACCTGCTCCAAAAGAGTCATATACCTGGTCCTGCCTTTAAGCCCGTCAATCCCGTAGCAGGAAGCAAAAAATTCCATGTATTCATTGACTTTTAAATTGTCATATACACCGAAAAAATCCGGTACATATCCAATCTTCATCTTTAAATCATTCAAGCCCCTGGACACATCCGTTCCATCGATCATCACCTTGCCGCTGTCGGCAAAAAGTAGCCCTGTCATGATCTTTATGGTGGTGGTCTTTCCTGCTCCGTTAGGTCCTACGAAGCCATAAAGAGATCCCTGGGGGATATGAAGGTCCAGGCCGTTTAAGGCATGGAATTTTCCAAACTTTTTCCGTAAATCCTTAATCTCTAACATCATTTATCCCTTCCTGCCACAGTTAACATTGGCAGAGTGACATACCAGTTATTCTCAGACGTATTGTCACATACATATTTTACTGTCAGCGTGTTGCCGGGAGACAGATAAGAGGTTAGCTCCCAGGCTCTATAAACCGACTTATTAGGGTCCATGGCATCGTAATTTCCTGTATTGTGATTATAGAAATAAATATTTCCTTTGAAGAGTGTGGCGTAGTAAAAGCTTTCGCTGTTTAAAAACTCGTCAGAGGGGTTTTCAAAAGTCAGCGTTTCAACCTCCAGATCATTTCCAAGAAAATACTCCAAAGCTACCGGATCCACACCGTAAATGGCATTGGAATCCGCATAATACTGCCCGCTTACCACAGTAGGGGTTTTCATGAGAGCAGACCGGGAGGTCTCTCCATCTTTCTTTGTCTTTACATTAATCGTCGATGTAAACATGGACATGCCGTAAGTTTCATAATCTCCCCCGGCAAGAAACTGGCTATCTGACTGGTCCTTGCTGAAAGCCACGATCCTGGCCTCCGGATTATAGAATGAGGAATATTTATCAAGGTAAAAGCTTAAAATGTTGGTTCTTGATAAAGCCAGCGTGTAAGCCGGATCCTCTATATCTGCTTTGGGATATTGATAGCTTCCCGTTACCCGGGCAGATACCAGGAAGGAATTGTTAATGGGATAATTGATGACAGGAAGCCCGCTTAAATTCATGGTCTCTCCTGGCTGCAGTTCTTCAATGGCCACCATTTTCCCGTACATCAGGATCCCCACCTTTTCTACCTGGAAGGGATATTCATTGGTTACAGTGCCATATACGTTTCCATCAAACAGAGTGATGTCACCGACAAGGCCCTTATGTTCTGTGTTGGGGGTCCTTTTCCTTAGGGAATAATATTTGGGGGTAAAAGCGGCTGCATTCTGGACCGAAACCCTTGTGTCCTTTTCCCCATAGGATATATTCACCTTATAGTCTTCATTTCCCATGAATCTGGGAACCGGTTTCATCTCATAGGAACTGCTTCTGGTGATGGGAAGCAGATCGTATGACGGATCCAGGGCGATGGTATATGCTTTATTATAAGGCGTCCTCATGTTGATATATGTATATTCGTCTACATAGTTTTCCGTGGTATCAAGAATGGTCGCATAGGTAAAAAAGGTATCCTTAAACCTGGTTCCTATTCCCATTAAATATACGATTGCCGCAAATGAAAGGGAAACCACCGCAACCGCGGTCCGGTAATATCTTCTCCGCTCCTGTTTTTTCAAGATCAGGTACAGTCCCGGGCCCACCAGTACAATATATCCTAGAATCACGATGGCATAAATAACAAGGTTCGGCAGCTTATCTAAGTTTCCGGTATTTAACATATTCTGCACGGACCAGAACTGGCCGGAATTGCCGCTGTAAAGGTAGGAGGATAAATCATTTAACTTGGTCTCTCCCAAAAGCGCTGTGAAAAGCTTATCTACATAGGAACGCTGAACCTGGCAGAAAGAAGCGATATCCACAAAATCATAGGCAGCTACGCCTACCTTTCCTTTTCCCTTTGATACAGAAGTAAGGACCGGGAATTCATCATTGGAGAGAACTCCGGTTCCGCCTTTTAAGGAAACATCTGCGCAAACCAGATTCATGAAGGAATCTCCAGGGCCATTGGTGGAATATTCCACTCCCATGTCCACGGACTTTTCCGTTGGAGGAGCATAATCCTCTTCCAGAATATCAGACCGGAAGGCATAAAGGGTGTCATTCACCCGGCTGCCAGTTCCAAGAAGAAGAGTCCCCCCCTCTTTCACCCATTCCCAGATTGCAGATACCTGGTCTGTGGACAGCCTTTTGGTATCGTAATCCGTTATGACCAGCACATCCAAAAGGTCCAGCCCGATGACATTATCCGGCATCTTTTCTGTATCCATTTCAAAGGTCTTGATCCTGACAGAGCTGTAATTCACTCCCACCCCCTCCATATAGGACAGAGTATCCGGCTCATCCGATAAAACTCCAACAAACAGTTCCGCAATATCGGCCGTTACATTCATTTTTAAACGTTTGCGGATCAGCTCTCTTCCCTGGGAGTCCAGAAGTCTCACATAAAGAACATCTGCCCTTCCCACCGGAATATCTAAGGATTCCTCCGAGGCTTCATAGGCCTTTAAAGAAACCGGGTATTCGTATTGGTAAATGTCATAATCCGATTCCATGGCAATCGCCTGAACCGTTCCCTGAAATTCGGAATCCAGCTGGTTCTTTAATGAAAAGTTTACCGGTACGTAACGTCCGCTTTTTGCATTCCCCTCATATCCATAGGATACATCCATGGAAACCCCGGAATTAGTAGCCGCATAATTTCCGTCTGCAAAGGAATCTCCTGCCTCCATTCCAACCGGTGTTTCATATGCCATACCGAAAGCAGGCAGCATTACGCTGCCTGCTATGGTGAGCACCATGGCACAAATCAGGGATATCTTTCTGAATTTCATTCTCTGTCACCCTATCTTTCCAAAGTTCTCTTTATTAATATCAAAATCCACCTGCAGCTTAACTGTAAATACCGTTCCGGATAAATCACTGGTCACATGAATGATTCCGCCGTGCATATCCACAATATTCTTTGCGATAGCAAGCCCCAGTCCTGTTCCTCCCGTATTGGTAGAGCGGGACTGTTCCACGCGGTAAAATTTATTGAAGATGAGCGGCAGCTCTTCCTCTGGGATCACGTAACCATAATTGATCACCTGAATGGTAACCAGTTCTTCGCTTCCATGGACCTTTACCAGGATGCGCTTTCCATCCGCTCCGTATTTGATGGCATTGTTAATCAGATTGTCAAACAGACGGGCCAGAAGGTTGCCATCCGCCGAGATCATCTGGGCGGGAACATTGCTTTGAAGCTCGTAGGAAAGGTTCTTATCCACAAAACTGGGATAAAATTCTTCCAGAAGCTGACTTAAGAGCTTCACCACGTCCACCTTGGCTACGTGCATGGAGATCTTTCCATAGTTCAGCTTTGTAAATCCGAATAAGTCCTCAATCAGCTTTTCCAGCCGCTTTGTCTTTACGTATGCGATCCCTATGTACTTTTTCTGGACTTCCGGATCAAGCTTTGTCTCACCGGACAAAAGTTCCAGATACCCGATGATGGAGGTTAAGGGAGTCCTTAAGTCATGAGCTATATTGGTAATAAGCTCGTTCTTCGTTCGCTCTGCCTCCCGTTCCTTATCCATGAGGCCTCTTAAATCTTCCACCATCTTATTTAAACTGGCAGCCATAACGGAGAATTCATCATCTCCCTCAATGTCAACCGTAATATTTAAATCTCCCTGGGAAATGCTCTGCATGGCATCAGAAATCCGGCTGATGTAACGCATGGACTTTTCCTGGAGGAGGAGGAAAGTGACCGTGAATATTCCGATCCCGAAAACCACATATATCAGGATCACCACCACATCAAAGGAAGTAAGCATCTCCACAAATACATTATCCTTTTGTGTGCTTCTCATGTAGGAGGCAACCAAAGATACGTTGGTTACCAGAAATATTTCGATCAGGACCGTAACCACTGCACTGTAAAAAATATTGGCGATGACCCGGGTATGAAAACGGCGATTGATATCATTTTTCAATTTTGTATCCTACCCCCCAAACGGTGGTGATGATCTTGTTCTGTCTGGTATCTTCTTTCATTTTTCCCCGCAGCCGTCTGATATGTACCATTACTGTGTTGTTTGCCTCATAAACCTTTTCATTCCACACCTTTTCAAAAATCTCATCGGTGCTGAACACTCTTCCGGGGTTGGAGGCCAGCAAGTATAGAATGTCAAACTCAATGGGAGTGAGCTTAATCTCTTCCCCATAAACAGTTACCTTATGGTTATCCTTGTTAATGGTCAGTCCTCTTATTGCGATTTCATTCTTAGCAGCTTCATTTACCGCGCTGTTTGGGTTTAACTGGGTATAACGGCGAAGCTGGGATTTTACCCGTGCCGTCAGCTCCAGGGGGTTAAAGGGTTTTGTCACGTAGTCATCCGCCCCGGTACCAAGTCCCAGTATTTTGTCCAGATCCGTGGACTTAGCGCTGAGCATAATGATAGGAATGTTATTGGTCTCCCGTATTTTCTTGCACATTTGCAGGCCATCCATACCGGGCATCATGATGTCTAAAAGTACCAGATGGATCTGATTCTTTTCCAGAAATCCCAATCCTTCTTCCGCATTATTCGCCTTAAATACTTTATATCCATCACTGACCAGATAAATCTCTACCAGATCTGCAATCTCTTTCTCATCATCCACAACCAAAATACTTATTGTCTCGGACATGAATATACCTCCCTTGTCGTTATGTAAGCGGTTTTTCCCTTTTTCTGAGAAAAATCCTGCATCCATTTTACCACAAGAAAGGTATCTTTGCCTTACTATTTTCTTACAATAAAGCTATAATTCGGTAATTATGGGGTGTCTTTCCTTAAGCTTACCCCTGACTTTCCGTAGGAAGAAACACTCGGCTGCCTACTGGATCCGACTTGCCAAGCTCTGCCTTAACGTTCTGGATCGCCTCTTCACAGAACAGCTCCTGGCTGTTAACCAGGACCTTGCCCCTTTTATCAGGTTTCTCATAAGTTCCGTCGGCTTTTAAGATATGGGCCTTTACATTATCCTGAAACTGCACCTTAAGAACATGGAGGATCTGCTCCTGCAGCATTTCATCTTCTACAGGGAACATTATCTCCACCCTTCGGTCTAAGTTTCTGGGCATCCAGTCGGCACTTCCCATATAAATCTCCGGACTGTTGTCATTTTCAAAATAAAAAATACGGGCATGCTCCAGGAAATTTCCAACAATGGAATGAACCGTAATATTTTCACTTAAGCCCGGAACTCCTGCTTTTAAACTGCATATCCCCCGGACAATCAGCTGGGTCTTCACTCCTGCACAGGAAGCCTCGTAAAGGGCAGCTATGAGCTCCTTATCGCAAAGGGAGTTCATCTTAGCCATAATATGAGCCTTTTTCCCGTTTTCCGCATTTTTCGTCTCCCTGCGGATCAGCCTTAAGAATCGGGCCCGCAGCCAGATGGGAGCCATCACCAGCTTATTCCAGTGAAGCGGCTCAGAATAGCCTGACAGCATGTTGAATACGGCGGTGGCATCTTCTCCAATCTGAGGGTTGCAGGTCATAAGTCCGAGATCCGTATAAAGCTTTGCTGTGGAATCGTTGTAGTTTCCGGTACCCAAATGAACATAACGGCGGATGCCATCCTCTTCTCTGCGCACCACCAGAGTGATCTTGCTGTGGGTCTTTAAACCTACCAGCCCATAGATGACGTGACAGCCGGCTTTCTCCAGTTTTTTTGCCCAGTTGATATTATTTTCCTCATCAAAGCGGGCCTTTAACTCCACCAGCACCGATACCTGTTTCCCATTATCGGCGGCCTCTGCCAAAGCAGCAATGATGGGGGAATTTCCGCTTACCCTGTAAAGAGTCTGTTTAATCGCCAGAACCGACCGGTCAGTGGCAGCGGTTTTTACGAAATTTACCACAGGGTCAAAGGTCTCGTAGGGATGATGAAGCAAAATATCGCCTTCCCGGATGTTAGTAAATATGTCTTCCTCATTCATAAGCCTTGGAACCTGCTGTGGAATATAAGGAATGGCCTTTAAATGGTCAAAGCCCTTCATTCCGTACATCTTCATGAGAAAGGTCAGATCCAGAGGGCCTGCGATCTCAAAAATATCGACGGAACTGATGCTTAGCTCCCGTTTTAGTATTTTTAACAGGCGTTTATCCATCTTCTCTTCCACTTCCAGACGTATGGCTTCGCCCCACTGCCGTTTCTTAAGCTGCTTCTGGATTTCCTCCAGAAGGTCCTCCGCTTCTTCCTCGTCAATGGTAAGGTCCGCATTTCTCATGATGCGGAAGGGATGGGCGCTAATAACATTGTAATTTAAAAACAGGCTGCCAATGTTCCGTTCAATGATCTGTTCCAGCAAAATGACCACTCGTTCTTCCTTTTTCCCTGCAGGGAGTTCCACGATCCTTGGAAGGACGCTTGGCACCTGGACCATGGCAAATTCCAGCTCCTCTTCCCCGCTTTTTTTCTGAAGGAGAGCAGCAATGTTTAGGGACTTGTTGCGGACTAAGGGAAACGGCCTGGAGGAGTCCACAGCCATGGGAGTCAGCACCGGATATACATTCCTCTCAAAATAGCGGTCCGCATAGCTTCCCTCCTCTTCGCTTAAATCTTCATGGACCTGGACTACCCGAAGCCCGTTCTGTTTTAACGTAGGAAGAAGGGAACGGTTATAGGTAGAGTACTGCAAAGCTACCAGCTCATGGGTCCGCACGCTGATCTTTTCAAGCTGTTCCGGCGGTTTTAGGCCTGCAATATCCGGCTTCGTATATTTGGCATGGACCATATCCTTTAGGGAAGCCACACGGACCATATAGAATTCATCCAGGTTTGAGGCTGTAATGCTTAAAAACTTCAGCCGTTCAAAAAGAGGGAGGCTTTTATCTCTCGCTTCACTGAGTACGCGGTAGTTAAATTCGATCCAGCTCAGCTCACGATTTACATAACTTTCAGGATTATTGAAAATTTCATTGGTGCCTGTCATCAGGATAACCTCCTCTTCTGTTTTAATATAGGCCTTATTCCAAATATTTCTTCAAAAAAATCTGCATTCTGACGAAATGCCACCGATTCCAGGGTGATATCGCCTTCATAAGAGACGGTCACCACCAGCTGCCCGTTCTTCACGCTCATATGGCAGTCCGGCAGCTTCTGCTTGTGGCTGCGGTCTAAGGAATTGGCGAGCCTTAAAATGGCTGTCAGCTTTCCCACAAGTATGATGCTGTCCTTATGAGGAAAACCTCCTCCTGTATTCCGGAACACCTCTTCGCTGAGATGAATCCGGTTATAATCAAATTCCACCCCATTGTAGCGGACCGCATTGGCGATGATCTCCCGCTCCATATGGGACAGACCGATGATCTCCGTTGACATGATGATATGGTAGGCAGATTCACTGGGGTTTCTCATGCTGATAAATTTGCCGCAGTCATGAAGGATGGCAGCAATCTGCAAAAGCAGCCTTTCCCTCTTTCCCATTCCGTGATATTTCTTCATGCTGTCAAAGATATCCACTACGTACTTTTCTATATTCACGGTATGAGGACCATGACATTTATAACGCTTTGCCATATTGCGGGAGGCCGCAAGAATGTCCTCGGAAAAATCATGGTTGAATTTCACCGCTTTCATTTCTTCTGCATATTCAGCGGCAATGCTGTCGCACAGGCGGATTCCCGGAATCCAAAAAAGCTCTGCTTTAGTCAGTTCCAGAACACGCTTAAAGATAATGGCCGCCGGAACAAGGAGAGATGCGTATTCCGCATTAACTCCAAACCGTTCCTGGATCTGGTCCAAGGACATACCCACAATCTTTTCATAGAAATATGCAAATTCCTCTGCAGTGACCCGCTCCACAGGCTTTCCGCCGCGGCTGCTTCGGGACAGGTAAAGGATGCTTTCTCCTATCCCGATCAGATTTTTGATTTCCCTGTCCTTTAAGTAAACCTTGCGAAATGTATATAATTCATTATCCACCATTTCCTCGATCAGGGTATTCTGCATCTGGTTGTCGGCTTGTACGGTCCCCATCATTTCCCGGATCCTTAAGACGCCTAACATCAGGTTATTGGTGGAAACTAAGGCATCCCTGTCAAAGAGAGAAACCTGCATGCTTCCAAAGCCCACATCCACAATGGCTGTACCTTTTTGTATGATCTTATGGAATTCCGCATCCTTTGAAGCGATGGCCTTATAACTGATAAACCGCTGCTCCGAGTTGCTGATGACCCGCACTTCAATTCCGGTCCTCACTCGGATCTGATCCAGAACGATCCGGCTGTTTTTTGCTTCCCGCAGGGCGCTGGTGGCATAGGCCCGGTAGCCGATCACCTTATAGGACTGCATGATGTCTGCAAAATCCTTGATGACCTGACACATCTCCTCCACCAGCTCATAACTGATCTTTCCATCATTATAGGTATCCCTTCCAAGGGCAATGACATGACGGACATGATCCACCTTCTGGATTCCTGTCTTAGCAGAAATTTCATAGATACCAAGCTCCAGTTCAAATGATCCCACATCTATGGCGGCAAATAATCTTATTGCCATACCTTTCCTCCTTACTGCCCATTGGTCAGGGGCTTTTCATCAGTTGTACCCAAAAGGTGTGTGATAAACTGGCTTGCCGTTCTGCCTGATAAGCCTCCGTGGTTCAGCTCCCATATGTTTGCTTTTGCATACAATTCTTCCAGAGGCATATTTATGTCGCTGCGGGCGGCCAGCGCCCCCACAATCTCCTGGAACTCCCTTCTGTCCGGGGAGCCAAAGTAGATGGTCACCCCAAAGCGAGCCACCAGGGAAAGCTTTTCCTGGACGGTGTCATTATTATGTAAGTCATCAGCCAGTTCCCTTTTATCACTGAATTTTTCCCGTATGAGATGCCTGCGGTTGGAGGTGGCATAGATCAGCACATTACCCGGCTTTTTCCCTAGGCCGCCTTCAATAATCGCCTTTAAATACTTATACTCCAATTCCGAATCCTCAAAGGATAAGTCATCCATATAAATAATAAATTTGTAATTCCGATCCTTCACCTGCTCCTGAACCTTTGATAGGGATTTGAATTGATGCTTATAGACCTCGATGATCCGAAGCCCCCTGTCATAATATTCATTAAGCACAGCCTTAATGCTGGAGGACTTTCCGGTCCCGCTGTCACCGAACAGCAAAACGTTATTGGCAGCCCGCCCGTTTAAGAAAGCCTCCGTATTCTCGATCAGCTTCTGCTTTTGGAGCTGGTAGCCGATGATATCGTCTAAATGGACATGTTCAATGCTGGTGATCGGCAGGATCTGAGGCTCGCCGATTGCTTCCTCGATGCGGAAGGCTTTATTAAGACCAAACTTCCCTACACCGAACCTGCGGTAAAATTCTGTTATCTCAGATGCAAAAACAATCTCATCCTCCGCCTGTTCTAAGGCAACGGCCAGGGCAACGATCTGGTCACTGATCCTCTTATTATAGATCTTGCTGCTGCCGTCTGCCGTCTGGTAATCGGAAAGGGCGGTCCATATCCCCTCCCCGGGATTTATACGGTCCAGCTTTCGGATGTCGTGATCAAACAATTCCTTTATGATCCGGAAATCATGGGCAGCCAGCTCGTTCAAAGTCCCTTTCACAGGGCCTACGATCTCACAGGAAGTACTATAGGCGTTTTCATTGTTTGCCAGGCTGAATGCTAAAAAACAATGCCAGAGATTCCCCTCAAAGCCATAGGAAGCCGCCAGCTCAGTGAGCTGACCGGCACAGGCATAGGAATCCGGCATTGTTTCTGTTTCAGACCACTGTTCCGGGCTCAACAGCCCGGCGATCTTGTCAAAAAGTTCACGATGATTCAAATTGCGGTACAAAATCAATTCCTGGGATTTCATAATTTGCCTCCTTTAATAATTTCCCAATACCCTCATATTACTTCCCTCTTCAGAGATTCCCTTTAAGGCATTCTGAATGGAGGCATCGCTTAAATTCCCCTCAATATCTATGAAAAACCGATATTCCCAGTTCCTTCCGAGAATAGGCCTGGACTCGATCATCATCATGTTAACCCCGTTATAGATAAAATTGCTCAGCATATTATAAAGAGAACCGCTCTTATGGGGCAGTTCAAAGCTTATGCTTATTTTTCCCGCATCTTCCCGGTATATGGGCTCCCTTGACAGGATGATGAACCGGGTCGTGTTGTTTTTATTGTGATTGATGGAAGATTTCAGGACCTTCAGCCCATAAATATTCCCTGCAATCTCACTGGCTACCGCCGCCTGGGACGGATCGCCATCCTCAAAGACCTTTTTGGCGGCTACGGCAGTATTCTCCACGCTGATCTGTCTCCAGTTCCTGTTAGCATTTAGAAATTCGGAGCATTGCATAAGGGCCTGGGGGTGGGAAAATACTGTTTGGATGTCCCCCTCCACTGCCTCCGAAAGCCCAAGCAGTGCATGGTCTACGGGAAGGAAGGTTTCCGCCACAATGTAATTATTATATTTGATAAGTAAGTCATAATTATGGGTAACCGCCCCTGCCGAGGAATTCTCAATGGGAAGAACCGCATAATCTGCCGTTCCTGCCTCTACCTCTTTCATGGCATCTTCCCAGGAGTCCACGTGGTATATATCCACATCGGCTCCAAAATATTTTAGTGCTGCCTCGTGGGTATAGGCACCTTCCACTCCCTGATATACCACCCGTACCTGATTGGCTGGAAGGTTTTTTACCGGCCGGAAATCATTTTCCGCCTTTAATCCGTGTTCCGCCATAAGCTTGTACTGGAAATGGCGGCTAATCGTCATCATCTGGGTGAACAGCTCCCTTACCGCCTGTTTCTGGAATTCATCTTCCACCATACCGGTCACGGACTCGATCTTCTGCTGCTCTCTTTCCCTGTCATAAACCGGCTTACCTGTTTCAATCTTATATTCGGCCACCTGGCCGCTAAGCGCCATCCGCTTTTCAAATAACGATACAATCTCACGGTCAATCCCGTCAAGCTGTTTTCTGATTTCCTGTAAATCCAATGTCTTCATGGGTCTTATCATTCCTTTGTCTTATCTGATGTGTGCTTAAGCCTTGTCAGAAATCTTTCCCTGGCTTATTAACTCTGCTTCCAGCATGGCCTTTATCTGATTCTCTACATAAGCGCCGGGGAATTTCCGAAACTCCGGCTCCAACTCCTTGGTATAAAAGGGCTTGCCAAATTCAATCGTCACCTGGGAGGGAAGCATGCGGGGAAATTGCTGTTCAAACACCTCCGCAGTTCCGGTAATTGCCACCGGTATTACCGGGCAGCCGCTTTTTTCTGCAATTTTAAGACTTCCTTCTTTAAAAGGCAGCAGGTCTAAGGGACTCTCCTCCCGGTTTCTGGTACCTTCCGGAAAGATCCAGACGGAAACGCCTTGTTTTACCTGATCGATTCCTGTGAGAATGGTCTTTAAGCCTTCTTTTAAATTCTTCCTGTCAAGAAACAGGCAATTTACATACTTCATCCAGGTGGAAAGCAGAGGGATCTTCTCCATCTCCTTTTTAGCCACAAACCCCATAAGGCCCGGAACTGTCACATAGCCTACAAGAATATCAAAGTAGCTTCTGTGATTTCCCACATACAAAACAGCCCGGTCTTCAGGAATATTCTCCCTTCCCTTAACCGTGATGCTCACGCCGGCCATTTTAAGAAGGATCTTAAAAATCCATTGGACCACCGCCAGACTCTGGACATCACGCTGGCGGCGGTCCTTTTTACCGGTCAGCCACTCAAAAATAATGACCGGAATGCTTAAAATCAAAAACATGATGACTGTTGCTGCTACAAGAATAAAACGTATCATTGGTCTAGCCCTCCATTTCATCTATTATATAAAATGGTGACTTTAATTACAATACTACCTACCTTTCTTTTTTGTAATTTGTTCAAACAACAGTCCTGTGGCAAACCAAAGAGGAGCAAAGTCCAGACGGATCAGTCCGTCAATGTTGGTGTTTCGCCCTGTGTAATCCCACGGGCACATTCCTCTTCCCCGTAGAAGGGAGCCGGCAAAATATTCCGCCACGAAAATGAGAACCATGTAAAGAAATCCATGGCGGATAGCAAGATCCGCTTTCTTTGCCGCAAATCCTGAACCGGGAGTTACCCAACGGTCAATAAGATCTCCAATGGGACCTAAAAGCGCTCCGCAGCCATAAATAGGAAACATTAAAAGGGACGTCTGCCCCATAAGCCGCCAGTCTTGGCGCAAAATGGATTCCGTGGAGGTAAAGATAACCTCCAGGCACCAGCCTGTCACCCCGCATTTGCAGAAATTAAGTGGCAGCTGTTTTAAGTTTAATTGTGATAGTGTTTTCATACCCTTCATTATGCGCCGGTTATGGGGATATTATGTTCTCCTGTAAAAGAATTCTATAAAAGAGGAGACAACAATCTGCTCCCTTGTTCCTTGATCCGGATGAAAAGACTTCTCTCCTCATACACCTCTCTTGTGATCTCTTTGCACACCTTTAGATCCTCCAGGAACAGCGCTTCCAGCCTGCGGGTCGTCTCCTCGTCATAGATTACCGCATTAACCTCAAAATTTAACTCGAAACTTCGGATATCCATATTGGCGGTGCCATAAGAGCTGACCTTTCCGTCGGTCATGACCCCCTTGGAATGGAGAAATCCGTTTTCATAGGTATAGCATCTGGCCCCGGCAGATATTAAGTCCCCCACATAGGAATAGGAAGCCCAGTAAACAAAGGGGTGATCCGGCTTACAGGGAATCATAAGCCTTACGTCAACGCCGGAACGGGCAGCTACTGACAAAGCGGTAAGCACGGCATCATCCGGTACAAAATAGGGTGTCTGGATATAAATATGATCCCTGGCCTTTGAAAAGAGCCGGATATAATTATCCCGGATCTGGCGGCTCCTTGCATCCGGGCCGCTAGCAATAATCTGGATTCCTAGGTGCTTTTTCTCATCAGTCATGTCAACCACCCCAAGGAAATCCAGGCAGCTTCCGTCTTCATCTTCACAAAAATATTTCATATTTCGAAACAGGTTTTCTCCTGCTGCATAATTCCAGTCCAGGGCAAAACGGATCTGAAGGCTTAGCACAGACCCTCCCTGCAGCTTTAAGTGAGTATCTCTCCAATATCCAAACCTGGTATCCTTGGAGATATATTCCCGGCCGATGTTAAAGCCTCCCACATATCCGACCCTGTTGTCAATAATCACGATCTTTCTATGATTTCTGTAGTTTACCCGAAGCTGGAGCCTGCCAAGGATAGGCGGGAAAAAGATTCCTACCTTTACTCCGTTTTCCTTTAGCAGGTTCCATTTGTCCTTAGGCATGAAACGCCCTCCCATACCGTCGCAGAGAATGCGCACTTCAACTCCTGCTTTGGCCCGCTCGATAAGAATGGGGATTATGGAATCAAACACTTCATCATCTTTTATAATGTAATACTGTAAATGAATAAAATGGGCCGCATTGGAAAGCTCCATTCTTAAGTCTTTAAATTTCTCCTCACCGTCCGTAAAAATCTCAACCGTGTTGTCAACGGTCAGCACAGATCCGGAAGTCTCCAGATTGTACAGGACCAGATCCTCATAGTCACGGGACAAAGAAGATACCAGGCTGATATCATGGCTTTTTAAAAATTCCTCCTGGTTTTTTGCGGAATAACGCACCCGGTCTTCCACTTCCTTAATCCGGAACAGTTTTCCTTTGCGCATATCCTGGCCCAAAAGCAGATAAACAAGAATGCCGAATACGGGAACAAAATACAGGGCTAAGAGCCAGGTCCAGACTGCTTTGGGATCACGACGCTGGAAAAATACAATGATAATTGACAGAATCAGGTTGATATAAATCAGATGATCAATCAGCCAGTTCCAAACTTCAACTGTCTGTAAAAAAACCGTTTCCATAATAAATCCCTCCTGTCTAAGCGGTCAAGATCCGCTTTATGTGAGCAATGGGGCATACCCTATAGCTTTCTGCGGGATATTTAATTGCAGAAAAGGGCCACCGCTGACGCGATGACCCTTTTATACAAACTGATTTCTCTCCCTGTTGTAATGATAATCAATCGCGGCCAGAGAAAGGGTCAGGTCCTCTTCCTGGATCCCAAGACTATGGCAGTATTCCTCCAGAGAAGGGTAATAATCTCTTAACTGAGTATTGACATAGCTTAGCAGCATTACTGGATCTTTAGGTATATTAAACATTTTTTCCTTCTCCTATTCTGTTAACATATTTATTCTATCATAATTTTTCCCAGTTGTGAATCTTTCCGAATGGGAGTTGCGGAATTTTCATGACAAAATTTATTTTTCATTGCACTGGACCTAAAAGTACCCCTGTACGAACAAGGAAATCAGTGCTACAATCAGATTGGAAATCCTTTAGGAGGTATACGGTATATGAAAAAGATACTAATGCTGGGAACAGGGGGTACCATCGCCTGTAAGCGAAGCGACAAAGGTCTAAAGCCTCTCCTCACCACAGACGAAATCCTTTCCTATGTTCCGGAAGCATCTGAATTCTGCCAGGCAGACAGCCTGCAGATACTCAACATAGACAGCACCAATATGCAGCCCAGCCATTGGCTCACCATGGCAAAGGCTATTGAAACCCATTATGAGGATTACGATGGGTTTGTCATCTGCCACGGTACCGATACTATGGCTTATACAGCCTCAGCCCTTTCCTACCTGGTACAGGATTCGGAAAAGCCCATTGTCATCACCGGTGCACAAAGGCCTATTGATATGGAGAATACCGATGCCCGTACGAATTTATCAGACAGTCTCCGATTTGCCAGTGAGAATAAGGCCCATGGAGTTACCATTGCTTTTGACGGCAAGGTGATTGCAGGTACAAGGGGGAAAAAGGAGCGCACCAAAAGCTACAATGCTTTCTCCAGCATCAATTTTCCATATATCGCTGCGATCCAGGATGGACATGTGCTGTTTTACGTAGATGATAAGGCTTCCTGTCCCAGACAGGTACAGTTTTTCCAAAAGCTGAATCCCCATGTGGCATTAATGAAACTGATTCCTTCCATGGGGTCAGACGTTCTGGATTTTATGGCAGAGCACTATGATGCGGTAATCATAGAATCCTTTGGTGTCGGCGGCCTTCCCTCCTATGATACAGGTGATTTTTATAAGGCCGTAAAAAAATGGATCACTCTGGGAAAAACCGTGGTCATGGCCACCCAGGTGACCAATGAGGGCAGCGATATGTCCGTGTACGAAGTAGGACATTCTATAAAAAAAGAGCTGGGACTTCTAGAAGCCTATGATATGACCCTGGAAGCCACAGTGACAAAGCTTATGTGGATTCTGGGACAGACCAATGACGAAAAAGAGATACGGGAATTATTTTACCGTACCATTAACAGAGATATTCTTTGGCAGGCATAAAAACACGGGCGCCGGGAAAGAGATGAGCAATCACTCCTTTTCCAGCGCCCTTTTAAATATTCATAAGGTTTTTCCCTTATTCCAGATAAGCGATCAGCTTCTGACCGTCTTCCGACACGTCGATCACGATTACATTTCCTGCCCGGATCTCATCCCCAAGGATGATCCTGGCCGCTAAAGTTTCCACATGCTTTTGTAAGTACCGTTTTAGCGGACGGGCTCCGTAAACCGGATCATAGCCCTGTTCCACCACAAATTCTTTTGCCTGGTCAGTCAGTTCAATTCTTAATTCCCGATCTTCAATCCGTTTATTTAAGTCTGCAAGAAGCAGATCAACAATTCCTGCAATGTTTTCTTTTTCAAGAGGTTTGAACAGGATTATTTCATCAAGACGGTTTAAGAATTCCGGACGGAAATGGTTCCTTAAATCATTCATCACCATTGCTTCTGCATCTTCCCGGATTCTTCCGGCTTCATCAATACCCGTTAACAGATACTGGGAGCCGATGTTGGAGGTCATTATAATGATAGTGTTTTTAAAATCAACGGTTTTTCCGGAAGAATCTGTGATCCGTCCATCGTCAAGGACCTGAAGCAGCACGTTAAATACATCAGGATGAGCCTTTTCCACCTCATCAAAGAGCACTACGGAATACGGTTTTCTTCTGACAGCCTCTGTCAGCTGGCCGCCCTCATCGTAGCCTACATATCCTGGAGGTGCTCCGATCAGTCTGGATACAGAATGCTTCTCCATGTATTCGCTCATATCGATTCTGACAATGTTATTTTCATCGTCAAACAGGTCTTCTGCCAAAGCCTTGGCAAGCTCGGTCTTTCCCACACCCGTAGGACCTAAAAACAGGAAGGAGCCAATGGGTTTGGTGGGATCCTTGATCCCCGCCTTGGAACGGATGATGGCCTCGGTCACCTTTATGACTGCTTCATCCTGGCCGATGACCCTCTTATGAAGTTCCTTATCAAGGTGGAGGGTTTTATTCCTTTCCCCTTCCGTCAGCCTGGCCACCGGGATTCCTGTCCACTTGGACACGATTCTGGAAATCTCATCTTCTGTTACGCTTTCATGAACCAGACTCAAATCCTGATTCCTTACCCGCTCTTCCTCTTCCGTCAGTTCTTTCTGAAGCTGGGGAAGTTTTCCGTATTGCAGCTCGGCCGCACGGTTTAAATCATACTTTTGCTGCGCTGTCTGGATCTCCCGGTTCATATTTTCAATTTCTTCCCGCAGGGCGGATAGCCGTTCTACGGATGCCTTTTCATTTTCCCACTGTGCTTTCTGGGAAGCAAACTCATCATGAAGTTCTGCCAGTTCCTTCTGAAGTTCTGCAAGCCGGTCCTGACTTAAACGGTCGGTTTCCTTCTTTAAAGCAGCCTCTTCAATTTCCATCTGCATAATACGCCTGGAAAGCTCATCAAGCTCAGCCGGCATGGAGTCCAGTTCTGTCTTTATCATAGCACAGGCTTCATCCACTAAGTCAATGGCCTTATCCGGCAGAAAACGCTCGCTGATATAGCGGTCAGACAACGTGGCCGCCGATACCAAGGCGGAGTCTGTGATCTTAACTCCATGGTAGACCTCATACCGCTCTTTCAGTCCTCTTAATATGGAAATGGTATCTTCCACCGTAGGTTCGTCGACCATGACCGGCTGGAACCTCCGTTCCAAAGCCTGATCCTTTTCAATATACTGGCGGTATTCATCAAGGGTGGTTGCGCCGATGCAGTGAAGCTCGCCTCTGGCAAGCATCGGCTTTAACATATTGCCGGCGTCCATGGAGCCTTCTGTCTTACCAGCCCCTACAATGGTATGAAGCTCGTCAATGAACAGAATGATCTGACCGTCGCTTTTCTTCACTTCATCAAGAACGGCCTTCAAACGTTCCTCAAATTCACCACGGTACTTGGCACCTGCCAACAATGCTCCCATGTCAAGGGCAAACAGTTTTTTATCTTTTAATCCCTCCGGTATATCGCCCCGGACAATCCTTTGAGCCAGACCTTCTACTACAGCAGTCTTACCGACTCCAGGCTCGCCGATCAAAACCGGGTTATTCTTTGTCTTTCTGGAAAGGATCCGCACCACATTCCGGATCTCACTGTCCCGTCCGATTACCGGATCCAGCTTCTGGTCCCTGGCACGCTCCACCATATCATAGCCGTATTTGGTAAGGGTATCATAGGTTGCCTCAGGGTTGTCATTTACGACACGCTGATTTCCTCTAACCGTGGAAAGTGCCTGTAAGAAGTTTTCCTTGGTTATGCCATAGCTCCGAAACAATTCCTTTACCGCTTTGGAGGGCTGCTTTAACATAGCTAAAAACAAATGCTCTACAGAAACGTATTCATCTCCCATGGCCTTTGCCTCATCCTCGGCGTTTATTAAGACCTTATTTAAATCATTGCTGATGTAAATCTGTCCTCCCCTAACTTTGGGAAGTTTTTCAATTGCCTGAGCCGTTTCATTTAAGAATTGCTCTTTTTGTATATTCATCTTGGTAATGAGTTTTAAAATCAAGCTGTCTTCAATGGTAAGAAGGCTGTACAGCATGTGTTCCTGTTCTATCTGCTGATTTCCATATTCATATGCAAGCTTTTCGCAATTCTGGACGGCTTCCATAGATTTTTGCGTAAATTTATTAATATTCATAATCGCTCCTCCTTTTTCAGATATGTAAAAGCATTGCCTTATTTGTTCTATATGTAATATAACAAATAGTGTTTTATGTGTCAAGATATTTTTCCTGATTTTTGGTATTATTTTAACCCGAATTCCGACGGTCTACTCGGTCTTATGACTGTAAACCAAGAAAAGAGCAGTGCTGCTTAAGAAACAGACACTGCTCTTTTTTCTATTCCCCGGAATCTCCAGCCAAATAAAACCGCGCGGAAAATCCAGTCGATAAACATTCCATACCATACACCCATGACACCTGTATTCATCACACGGACAAAGAAATATGCAAATGCGATCCGGAACAGCCACATAGAGAATATGGACACCACCATGGTAAATTTGGCATCCATGGAAGCTCTAAGGGCATAAGGTATGGTAAATGCTAAAGGCCATACAATCATCGCATAGCTGTGGAGCACCACCATCCGTGAGGATATTTTTGCAGCCTCCCCCGAAAGGTTGTAAACAGAGGCAAGCTGGTCTGAAAATACGATCATGACCGTACACAACAACAGAAGGATTCCGTAATTAGTGCCAACCAAAAGTCTGGTATACCGCTTTGCCTCCTTTTTCTCTCCCGCACCCACACATTGCCCAACAATGGTAATCAATCCCAGGCCTATGGCATTGCCTGGCAGATACAGCAGGGTCACCAGGTTGGAAGCCACAGCGTAGCTGGCAATCGCCGTCGTTCCAAGGGAAGAGACCAGGCTTTGCAGCGCAAGCTTTCCGAACTGAAACATACCGTTTTCTAAGCCGTTTGGGATGCCGATGGAAAGTATCTTCTTAATCATCGGAATATTGGGCTTAAGATCATCCAAGCGGTTGATCCTCAAAACATTATCGGGGCTTTGAATCATAAAGAGCATCACCACCGCAGCGGCAATCCGGCATAAGAGGGTGGGCCATGCTAGGCCGGTCACTCCCATATGAAGGCCGTATACACAGACGGCATTCCCACCCACATTCACGGTATTTACTACAAGGGAAACTGCCATGGAAGCCTTAGAATTTCCCATGGAGCGGAATAAGGCCGCACAGGAATTATAGACTGCCACAAAGGGATAGGACAGGGCTGTAATCCAGAAATAAACCACGGCGGCATTCATGACTGACTCATCCACACTGCCGAAAATGGCCTTTAGCAGGCTTCCCCTGCCAGCCAGCGCAATTAAGGTAACAAGCACTGACAGTACAGTCGTAACTCCAATGAGCTGCCCTGCTGCCTTGCAGGCATTCTCTGACTGCTTTTTCCCAAGATACTGGGACGATATGACAGCCCCTCCGGTAGCTAGTGCCGACAGCATCTGTATGATCAAAATATTAATGGATTCCACCAGAGAAACTCCGGAAACAGATGCCTCTCCTACTGCCGCCGCCATTACGACATTCACCATTCCTACCAGAACAATCAATATCTGTTCCACGATCAACGGGGCCAGGCCAGCAGCTTCATCAAATCTTTTCTAGTAAACATTAGCCTTCCTCTTATTATGCCTCAAACGGATAGCGGATTCCCCACTGTCTTCTTAGCTCGTCCATGACCTTCATTACGTCCAGGGTTGCCTTATGTGGCATCTGGGGGCATTCTGTCCAGCCATTACTGATGGCTTCCCCACTGGCTTCGATCTGGTATTCATATCCTGATATCTGTTCCGGCCTGATGTGAGTTTCAATCAGCTCCCTGTTGGTGTTATAAACATGGATGGATTCAAAATTATTGACATTTTCAACTACAAGGTATCCCTTGGTTCCGTATATGATTCCCATACGGTCAGAAAGCACCTGTAAGGAACTGTTTAGGATTGCCATCTTTCCTCCAGGATAGCATAGGGTTATGCTGTTCTGGGCGTCTACTCCGCTGTCCGTTTTTATCACACTGGACTGGATATCTGTAATCTCATCACCAAAAACAATGGAAGCGAAATTAAGTGTGTACACTCCTACATCAAGAAGGGCTCCCCCTGCAAGCTCCGGTTTCACAAGGCGCGGCTTATCAGAAACCAGATAACAGAGATTTGCAGTAAGGGTCATAGGTTCTCCGATAATGCCTGAGTTTAAAACTTCTTTCAGGGTCTTTGCCATAGGCATGTAGCGTACCCACATGGCTTCCGTTATCATAAGATTTTTTTCCTCTGCCAGATCGGTCATCTCCTTGGCCTGAGCATAATTGGCTGCAAAGGCCTTTTCGCAGAGAACATGCTTTCCATTTTCCAGGCATAGCTTCGCATTGCTGCAATGTTCGGAATGAGGTGTAGCAATGTAGATCAACTGAATATCCGGGTCTTTCGCAAGTTCCTCATAAGAACCGTAAGCCCTTTCAATGGAAAAACGCGCTGCAAATTCTTCTGCTTTTTCCAGGCTTCTGGAGGCTGCTCCCATCAGAACTACCTGCGGCATCTGAAGCATTGTATTTGCCAGTACTGATGCGATCCTACCTGTCCCCATGATTCCGATTTTTAACGCTTCCATGTCTTAAACCTCCGCTCATTTATTTCAAATATTTTCCTGTTCAGTATAGCACATCAGGAGAGTCTGTACAATTATTCTTTTGGAATGTCTGAAGGGGCGCCCCCATACATTCCTGCTCCATCCTTTGGACCAGTTCAAGAAATGCTTTCATCTCTCTGCTGATCCATTTATCCCTGTGATAGACCATCTGTCTCCAAGACTGTAAGTGAAAATCTTTCATGTTGAGGGGTATCAAAACCCCTTCCTCAATATCCTTACAAATGGTGAACTCCGGAAGAAAGGAGATCCCTGCGTTGCTGCGAAGAAGCTTGATGATGAATTCCGTATTGCCGATCTCCAGAAAGGGATGGACCTTTTTTCCATAAGCAGCAAGGTACTGTTCCAGCATAAGCCGGTAGCTGGCATCCTTTTCTGTAAGGATCATTGGCTGTGAAATGACTTGGTCGATGGTAAGACCTGTTTCCATTCCAAAGGGATGGTTCTTGGACGCGGCAAAGATAATGTTT
>Ga0213825_1000077_pt1 | contig 82793 bp, 71 predicted proteins | sample MC6MC0900MG_FD_179896 | JGI IMG/M metagenome (GOLD analysis project Ga0213825, IMG submission 179896) | Enriched soil aggregate microbial communities from Iowa State University, Ames, United States - MC6-MC0900-MG | ecosystem: Environmental > Terrestrial > Soil > Unclassified | place: USA: Iowa...
ACCTGATAATTAATAGGACCTGCCGCCCGCAGCATCCCAATTTATGATACCACATTTTCTATCATTTTACTTTAATTAAAGGATACGAAAGCAATCTTAAATGGAGGGGCACAGAAAACGAAAGAAATTCTAAAATTTCATTCCCCTTCATTAATAAATCTTTCCACATAAAAAAAAGGCCATCAGGATTTAAAAAAATCACTGATGCACCTTTCTATTTTATTCGGATGTCTTCCGTAAATTGCTTTCCATCAACCGGTTAAAGCCCAGCCAGCCGTTATTGTCTCCAGCGCCCTTTAATACCTCGATCATGGTCTCCATCTTCGCATCCGTGTTATCTGCAAAATTCAATGCCAGCGCCTCGATCAAAGCCGGTTTTTTGGGAGAACCGTATTCCAGCTCCCCATGATGAGCCAAAATGCAGTGCTTAAGCTCGGAAGCCGTCTTTTCCGGAAAACCTGCAATTGACCGGATCCTCTCTCCCACCATTTCCGTACCAATGATGATGTGGCCCAAAAGCTGTCCGTCATCCGTATAGTCGTTTTCCGGGAATGTGGAAAGTTCCCTGGTTTTTCCGATATCATGAAACATCGCTGCGGTTAAGAGCAAATCCCGGTTAATGAACGGATAGTAGCCTGCGTAATAATCACACAGCTTTACAACGCTTAAGGTATGCTCTAAAAGTCCGCCCACAAAACCGTGGTGAACACTTTTTGCCGCAGAGTGGAACTGAAATGCCTTGGCAAAAGCGGCATCCTCCACAAAAAAGCTTTCTGAGAGCTTTCTTAAATAAGGATTCTTAACCGACCGGATAAAGCCTAAAAACTCCTCATACATATGTCCGATATCCTTAGAAGATACCGGAAGATAATCACCGGGAACGTATTCTCCCTCATCCGCTTTCCGAATCCGCTTAATATTCAACTGGTTGGAATTCTGGAAAACAGTAACATCTGCATCTATGTATACATAATCCAGAGTTTCAAAATTTCCGATTCCCGGAGATCCCAGATCCCAGATCTTGGCATCCACAGTCCCGGTCTTGTCCTGAAGAATCAGGTTTCCATATTCTTTTCCCGATTTCGTAAGAGCGATCTGTTTATTTTTGCATAAATACACATCTGATACATGCATTCCCTCACGGAATGATTCTACATACCTCATTGTTTTCCTCCACATTCTTAACCCCAGGCAACACGGAAGCCAGGAAGACTACCTGGCTCCAATGGTTACCTGATACTGTATCTCTTTATATTCTTCCCTTCCATTGCGGGAAACACTCACAGGAATCACATCTCCTGGATTGGAATTTTCGAGCACTGACTGAAAGTCCTTCATTGTAACAATGGTTTCCTTTCCCATGGTCCTTATGATATCGCCGCACTGGATCCCGGCATTATAGGCAGGACTGTCTGCATGCACATCAACCACATACACCCCAAGAGGCATACCGTTGCTGTTCATGACGGCACTTACTTCCTGTCCTTTGATACCAAAGTATGGGAATGACACCCCATTGCTCATTTTTTCCAGAATACTCTTATAATCGGATATGGCCATTGCTGCTGTCATATCCTTACTGCTATCATTCTTATGTTCATCCGTTACCCAGCCGATGATCTGACCTGATGTGTTAATAAGGAACGTGCCGGTCCCGGCATTACCCTTTACATCAGAATACAGGATGCGTGTCATACCATCGGTGATCTGCACATTTTTCGTTATATATGATATAAATCCATATCCAACAGAATGGACCATGCCGGCTGGGCCGCCAATGGCCACAACCATATCCCCCTGTTTCACGGAATAGGAATTTCCCAGATCAATGGCCTTAATCTCCTCTAACAAAGCCCTTCCAAGATCAGCCGTGGAAACGCTTACGATGGCCATTCCGGAAAGCTTGTCAGTCTGCTTGATGGTTCCCTGGACTTCTGTCCCGTCGGAAAATGCCACACGAATCGCTTCCGCATCCTCCACCGCTCCATCTGGTGTCAATACCAGAAGCTCCTGATTTGCAGTAGCGATAATCACGCCTGAAAACAGGCCGGAGTTTTCCACAGGATTATTAAACCAGTCTGTCTGGGTTTTTACGGAATGGACCGTTACGATCCCCTTGTCCGCTTTTTGGACCAGAGTTCTTAGGCTTCCATAAAGAGTATTTAAATCATCCACTGAAAATGGATATTTCTCCATAGCAGATTTTAAAATATCCTCAATCGGTTCTGTCTCAGCTACAGACCCGGTCTCAGCCTCGGAAGGCACAGTTTCAGGATCATCCTTTGGTATGGTCACAGGAATACTTTCACTGGTGGACCCTTTTGTAAAAAATCGCTCAGCTACAGGTCGGGATACGGCAAATGTCACAGCTGCAATAATTCCGAAAATAACCGCAGTCGCAAAAAGGCCCAAGGCCCTTTTTAACATATCCCTTTTTGACATGGGCTGTCTCACTATCTTTTCATTGATAAACCGACGGGGCTCCGTCTTTCTATCATCTGGCCCGTTATTTTCCGGCATACTAACCCTCCTTCGCAGAAGACCTAAGTACTATTATAAGGTTGTTCTCCCTTTAATGCAAGAAAAACCTACATGAATAGAGACTTCATCCGGTAACCTTAGGAATAATTTCCAGAAATCCAGAAACATTATAATTATCCCCGTGGCAGGAAAAACAACCTGAGGATTGCAGTTTTTGTCCCATATATGCTATACTGTAACAGATACCATCATCACAGAACCACAATGCAGAGAAAGCAGAATAAACAAGGAATATTATATGAATCAGAAAGCATTAAAAACTTTAGAATATCATAAAATCATCGCACAGCTTGCGGAATACGCTTCCAGCGATTCAGGCAAGGCACTGTGCCGGAATCTGGTCCCATCAACGGACTACCATGAGATCGTTAGGTCCCAGAGCGAGACGACCGATGCCGCCACAAGAGTTCGCCAGAAAGGCGGTATCTCTTTTGGGGGCGTGAAAGACATCCGGCCATCTATTAAGCGCCTGGATGTAGGAAGCTCCCTGGGAATTGTGGAGATTCTTTCCATCAGCTCCCTTCTTACTGCCTCAGCCCGGGCAAAAGCCTATGGACGCCATGAAGACTCTGAGTTGCCGGACGACTCACTGGAGGAGTTTTTCCGGATGTTAGAACCCTTAACCCCGGTCAATACAGAGATCAAACGCTGCATCATCTCCGAAGAGGAAGTAAACGATGACGCCAGCCCGGGACTTCATCATGTAAGGCGCTCCATGCGTTCTATTAATGATAAGATCCATACCCAGTTAAACTCCATATTAAACTCCAACCGGACCTATCTTCAGGATGCGGTAATCACCATGAGAGATGGACGTTACTGTCTCCCGGTGAAATCTGAGCATAAATCTCAGGTATCAGGTATGGTTCACGACCAGTCCTCCACCGGTTCCACTCTTTTTATCGAACCGATGGCCATTGTGAAGCTTAATAATGACTTAAGGGCCCTGGAAATTCAGGAACAGAAAGAAATCGAAATGATCCTGGCTGATTTAAGCAACCAGCTGGCTCCCTATCTTGAGGAGTTGGAAACAAATTTTGAAATTCTGACCAAACTGGATTTTATTTTTGCAAAAGCAGCTTTATCCAAACATTACAATGCAAGCGAACCAAAATTTAACACAAACAGGATCATAAACATTAAGGATGGACGCCATCCCCTTCTTGACCCAGCCAAGGTAGTCCCCATCAGTATTCATCTGGGCCGGGACTTTGATCTATTAATCGTAACCGGACCAAATACCGGTGGTAAAACAGTTTCCTTAAAGACAGTGGGCTTATTTACCCTTATGGGACAGTCCGGCCTTCATATACCGGCATTTGACGGTTCCCAGTTAGCAGTATTTGATGAAGTGTTCGCAGATATTGGAGATGAACAGAGCATTGAGCAGAGCTTAAGTACCTTTTCTGCCCATATGACCAACATTGTTAATATCCTGGGCCAGGCAGACAGCAACTCTCTCTGCTTATTTGACGAGCTTGGAGCTGGAACCGATCCAACAGAAGGAGCAGCACTTGCCATCTCCATCCTGTCATTTCTCCATAATATGAAATGCCGCACCATGGCTACCACTCATTACAGTGAGCTAAAGGTGTTCGCCCTCACAACCCCAGGTGTGGAAAATGCCTGCTGTGAGTTTAATGTAGAGACGCTCCGGCCAACCTACCGCCTTTTAATCGGCGTGCCGGGTAAGAGCAACGCCTTTGCCATTTCCAAAAAACTGGGACTTCCGGACTATATCATTGAAGATGCGAAAACCAACCTAGAGGCAGAGGATGAAACCTTTGAGGACCTTTTGACCCATCTGGAAGAAAACCGTGTCACCATTGAAAAGGAACGGATCCAGGTCGCCTCTTATAAACTGGAGGTAGAACAGTTAAAAGCCCGTCTTACCCAAAAGGAAGAACGGCTTGATGAACGCCGGGATCAGATGATACGGGCGGCCAAAGAGGAAGCTCAGAGGATCCTTCGGGATGCCAAGGATACAGCAGACCAGACCATACGAAACATTAACAAGCTGGCCGCAGACTCTGGCGTGAGTAAAGAGCTGGAAGAACAGCGGAGCAAGTTAAGAAGCAAGCTTCAGGATGTAGATTCTTCCCTTTCCTTAAAAAATGAGAAAAAACAGCCTGGAAAGAAGATTGATCCCAAAAAGCTGAAGCTGGGAGACGGCGTAAAGGTCTTAAGTATGAACTTAAACGGGACTGTCAGTTCTCTTCCAAATGCAAAAGGCGATCTGTATGTGCAGATGGGAATTCTCCGTTCCTTGGTCAACCTTTCGGATTTAGAGCTACTCCATGAGGAGTCTGTTTCCACACCCGCCACCGGCGGTTCCAGGAAAACAGGAAGCGGAAGCAGTTCCACGCGTATGTCCAAATCCTTTACTATCTCTCCGGAGATTAATTTGATCGGAATGACTACGGATGAAGCCATTCCCCAGCTGGATAAATATTTAGACGATGCCTATCTGGCCCACCTTCCCCAGGTGCGTGTGGTACATGGCCGGGGGACGGGAGCCTTAAAAAATGCAGTGCACAAGCACTTAAAGAAGTTAAAGTATGTGAAGGAATTCCGGCTTGGCGCCTTTGGAGAAGGAGATTCCGGCGTAACCATTGTTTCATTCAAATAAAGTATTTCGTGGGCAGCCGTCAAATGGATATGCGGGCATATTCTCCTTGCCCGCTGCCTTTGCATGAATCATTTGAGAAAGGGGGCCATTATGGCAGAAAAACAGCGAATATTGATCGTAGACGATGACAGCAACATCGCAGAATTAATTTCCCTCTATTTGTTAAAAGAATGCTATGAAACAGAAATCGTAGGCGACGGAGAGGAGGCACTGCGGGTATTCCCGGAGTTCCGTCCCCACTTGGTGCTTTTAGACCTGATGCTTCCCGGAATGGACGGCTACCAGGTATGCCGGGAGATGCGTTCCTCCTCCCAGGTTCCCATCATCATGCTGTCCGCCAAGGGAGAGGTCTTTGATAAAGTTCTGGGTCTGGAACTGGGTGCTGACGACTATATGATCAAACCCTTTGATTCCAAGGAACTTGTGGCCCGGGTAAAGGCTGTATTAAGGCGTTACCAAACGAATCCTGTTCCCGCTGCTCTTCATACGGACCACCAGGGAGATTATGTAGAATATCCGGACCTTATTGTCAATCTGACAAATTATTCCGTTATTTATATGGGGCATTCCATCGAGATGCCGCCCAAGGAGCTGGAGCTTCTTTATTTCCTTGCCTCCTCACCAAACCAGGTGTTTACAAGAGAGCAGCTTTTAGACCACATCTGGGGATACGAATACATCGGTGATACCAGAACAGTAGATGTCCACATCAAACGGCTCCGGGAAAAGATCAAGGATCACGCAGGCTGGGCTCTGACAACGGTTTGGGGAATCGGCTATAAATTCGAGGTAAAAAGATAAAAGGACAGCTATTCGCTGTCCTTTTCCTCGTAAACGTCTCTGTTTTCTTTATATCTCAGTGTGTTCGGTCCCAGAAAATGTCCTGTTCCCCAGTGGTTGTTGAAAGTATTGACTTCCTCTGATGCATCTTCTTCATATTCCTGATAATCCTGGTAATCCTGATAATCCTTGTTTTTCTTCATGTTTTTCACCTCTGTGTTAGTATGGACGATTCGTTGTAAAATTAATCAATCGCGTTCATAGATATATGAGACCAATTACAAAAATCACATATAGGAAAATAAGAAGTGACTTAATTACCGAAAAGATGTATACTAAATTTAATTACGTCTTAAGATATAAATCAGTTCGGATTCCTGGATGTAAAAATTAATAAGATGGAGTAGTATTATGAAGCAGTCAAAAAATAGTCAGATAATAGAATACGGCGTCCATATGGAATGCTATGGTTTTGAGGTGAAACATTAGATGACACATTCTCTCTATTATAAATTCGTCCTGGGCTATCTGCTGTTCGGTTTCCTGGGATTTGCTACCATTGCCACCTTTTCTTCTGAAATCACGGACCAATATCTCCTTGGCCGTCGTTCCGAAGCACTGTATGACGAAGCCAATCAGATCGCTTCCTCCTACAGCGGCATGTATCAAGGCAAGGACATGAAGCTGACCTCTTCTTATCCGGAACTGGTTAAGGAAGGCAATTATCTTCATGCACAGATATGGATCGTAGACCGGCAGGGCAAGGTGGTATCTGATAGTGCACAGTCCGATAAGCAGGGACAGGTTATTGAAAACTTTGACCCTACCTCAATGGGCAACAAATCCTACACCATCGGCGATTACTATCATCAATTCTCCTATGATGTCTTAAGCGTCCATGCGCCCATTACAGGGAACTATAACACTTATGGCTATGTGGTGATCCACCTGCCCCTATCCTATTTGAAATTAGAGAGGGACGGGATCTTAAACATCGTCTATGTCACATCAGCAGTAGTGTTTGGCCTTTCTTTAATTATCCTCCTGGTTTTTACTAAGAATGTTTATTTTCCTCTTAAAAAAATCACGGCAGGAGCAAACGAATACGCCCAGGGGAACTTAGCCCACCACATTGAGGTGAATACAAGAGATGAAATGGGCTACCTGGCCGCTACGCTTAACTATATGTCCGCCGAACTTGGGCAGATGGAGGAATATCAGAAAACCTTTATCGCCAACGTTTCCCACGACTTCCGTTCTCCATTAACCTCCATTAAAGGGTACCTGGAAGCCATCCTTGACGGAACCATACCGCCGGAAATGCATGAGAAATATTTGACCAGGGTTATTTCAGAAACTGACCGTTTAAACAAGCTGACCCAGGGGCTGCTGACACTTAATTCCCTGGACTGCAAGGGGTATTTAAACCGCACAAGCTTTGACATCAACCGAGTGATCAAGGATACCGCTGCTTCCTTTGAAGGAACATGCAGCGATAAAAACATCACCTTTGATTTAACCTTTTCAGAAAGCATTCAGATGGTTTATGCGGACCTTGGAAAGATACAGCAAGTGCTCTATAATCTGATAGACAATGCCATAAAATTCAGCCATGCGGATTCCACCATCTTCATACAAGCTTCCGTAAAGTATGAGAAGATCTTTGTATCCATTAAGGATACGGGAATTGGAATCCCAAAGGAAAGTTTAAAAAAGATTTGGGATAGGTTTTATAAATCAGACTTATCCAGGGGAAAGGATAAAAAAGGCACCGGACTTGGTCTTGCTATTGTCAGGGAAATCATCCAGTCCCACGGAGAAAACATTGATGTGGTAAGCACAGAAGGGGTCGGGTCGGAGTTCATCTTCAGCCTGCCTAAGGCTGGTGCTCCATAGCAAAGGCAAATTTTCCAAATGGGTAAACATAAAAATACCGGTACAGTTTTCTTCCAGACAAACCTGGAAATACTGTACCGGTATTTTTATTCATTCCACTGAAGGTGATGAAGCTCTCCCTTCATAGTCATACGTTCAAATCCATGCTGCCTCAATGCCTCATATAACACAATAGAAACAGAATTGGATAAATTTAAAGACCTGATATCTCCCCACATCGGGATCCTGACACACTGGTCCTGATTCTCCAAAAGGATCTCTTCCGGAATCCCGGCGCTTTCCTTTCCAAACATGAGAAAGCAGTCCGGTTCATACTCCACATCGGAATAGACATGAAGCCCCTTTGTGGTAGCCATGTAGATCTTTGCTCCAGGGTTCCGGTCCAGAAAATCCTGATAATCGCTGTATACCGTTACATCGAGCTTGTCCCAGTAATCCAGGCCAGCCCGTTTAATCAGTTTATCATTCAGCTTATATCCCAAAGGCTCGATCAGATGCAGCTTCGTTCCCGTAGCCACACAGGTTCGGCCAATATTTCCGGTGTTGGCCGGCATCTCCGGTTCCAATAATACAATATTCATTCCCTTTACGCCTTTCCATCCAGTTTCTTGATAAATCGGTCCATACGGCTTAAGGCCTCCTTAAGATTCTTCAGAGAGTATGCATAGGAAATACGAAGATATCCTTCTCCACAGTCTCCAAAGGCCGTACCCGGTACCACCGCCACCTTTTCTTCCCGAAGGAGCCTGGTGGCAAATTCATCAGAGGTCATTCCAAACCGTTTAATCGATGGGAAGGTATAAAATGCACCATGAGGTTCAAAGCACTCCAATCCCATTTCCTTAAACGTATGGATTAAATAACGGCGTCTCTGGTCATAAGATTCCCTCATCACCTGAACATCTTTATCTCCGTCACGCAGGGCCGCCACAGCAGCATATTGGCTGGTAGTCGGTGCGCACATAATGGCAAACTGATGGATCTTTAACATCTGTTCCAGAATCACTCTCGGAGCCGCAGCATAGCCAAGACGCCATCCTGTCATGGCATAGGATTTTGAAAAGCCGTTGATGAGCACAGTTCGGTCCTTCATACCTGGTAATGCAGCAATGGTAGTATGGTCGCTTCCGTAGGTAAGCTCCGCATAAATCTCATCCGAAATCACAAACAGATCTTTCTCTATAACGATTTTAGCGATCTCCTCCAGCTCCTCCGCCTTCATAACCGCTCCCGTCGGGTTATTGGGAAATGGAAGCACCAGTACTTTAGTCTTTGGAGTGATCTTCTCTAACAGCTTTTCACTTGTCAGTTTAAACTGATCCTTTGCTTCCAGATCAATGATGACCGGAACACCATTTGCCAGAATGGTGCAGGGAACGTAAGAAACGTAGCTGGGCTGGGGGATCAAAACTTCATCCCCGGGGTCTAACATGGCACGGAGGGCAATATCAATGGCTTCACTGCCACCCACCGTCACCATAACTTCGTGGTCCGGATCATATGTAACCTCGAAGCGTCGGCTTAAGTAGCTGCATACTTCCACCTTTAATTCTTTTAGACCAGCATTAGAGGTATAAAACGTACGGCCCTTTTCCAAGGAGTAGATTCCCTCCTCGCGGATATGCCAGGGCGTGTCAAAATCAGGTTCCCCTACTCCCAGGGAAATGGCATCCTTCATTTCACTTACAATATCAAAAAACTTACGGATTCCCGAAGGCTGGATCTCTACGATTCGATCTGATAATGGATTTCTCACGGCGTAATCAACATCCTTTCATCGGTTGTCCCTTCAGCAAGAACGGTTCCATGATCTTTGTATTTCTTTAAGACAAAATGGGTCGCCGTGCTTAGTACCGATTCCATGGGAGACAGCTTTTCTGATACAAACTGTGCTACCTGCCTCATGGTCTTTCCTTCTATGAAAACCGTAAAGTCAAAAGCGCCGGACATGAGATAAACAGCATTTACCTCACTGTACTGATAAATGCGCTCCGCAATCTTGTCAAAACCCATGCCTCTCTGAGGAGTGACCTTAACCTCAATCAGAGCCATAACCTTTTCTTCGCTGGTATTATCCCAGTTAATCAGGGTGTGGTAGCCGCATATGATATGCTCTTTTTCCATATCGGCGATTTCATTGGCAATGGCGGCCTCGTTTTCCCCTAAAAGAATCGCCAGATCCTTTAAATCGATCCTGCTGTTTTTTTCAATAATTGCCAATATTTTCTCTCTCATATCCTGCCTCCTGATTTTATTATTGTCCACGCTTTTGGGACATAGAGGTATGGCCTCAGGTTAAGCCTAATTGTTATCCGCACCTTTTGGACATAAAACCTTATAAAGTTCATCCTCTGTGGGCCGGTCAAGATAGCCGGCGCTTTCCCCGTGGTCAATGATCCTTTTGATGCCTCCAGTAACTTTCCCGATCACCGCTGCATGGATTCCCTGCTCTTTTAAAGCATGTACCAGATCCCTTCCGTTATCAGCCGAAAAAAGCAGGCAGCCTGTGGAGAAAAGGCGGTACGGGTTTAAATCGTACCGCTCACAAATTTCAATGGTTTCCTGTTTTACCGGAATCTCAAGAAGGGAAAACCGGATTCCCGTCATATAAGCGCCGGATAAGTCCCAAAGAGCCTTTAAAATTCCGCCCTCACCTGCCGGTTCACATTCGGATGCACCGAATTCTTTCCACTTTTCCAAATCTCCTTCCAGTTCCATGTTCCCGGAATCCAAAATCCGGTCTACATAGTCTCTGGAAAACCATTGATACAATTCTTCTCTTTTATTTTTTACGGTTTCCACCGTACCGGACAGCCCGGCATATCCTGCAACAACAAGATCCTGCCCGGACCTCACGGTTCCGGTGTTCTCCCTTTCAATCCGTCTCATATACTTACCTGCCTGCGCTTACGGTCCTGCCTCTAATGAGGCATCTCCCGGCACCTGGGGTCCTTCCTGTACTGCATTACCGGTATCCGCCGGAACTGTCTCAGCCGGTATTACAACCGGAGGCGTTTCCACCGGAATCCCGGGAGTTTCAACCGGTACAGCAACCGCAGGAGCAGCCGGCCCGACCTTTATGATGGCCTTTGATGGATTATAGGTATCCGTATGGAGGATCTCCCGGCTCTGTTCAACGCCGTCCACATATACAACTTTCCACAGCCTGGACTTCATACCCTTATGTGCAGACTGGACCTGGCTTTTGCTTCCAGGAGGCAAGGTTGGATCCACGATCTCCTTTGGAGCACCCGGATCCGTTACACTCAAGGTCTCTGAAACAAAATCAAAGGTTCTGTTTGCAGGTCTGGTTTCTTTCCCATAGATGGTAAAGGTAAGGGTCTTTCCGGAAGTATAGCCCTCAACATAAATGGGCGTGCTGTAATTGTTGGTAAATTTAATGTCCTTATACGTACCGGCTATGGCTGCATCTTCAGAGGGTTTCACATAGCCAACTATCATGGAGTGGTTCTGCCTCTGGGCAACTTCCAGCTCTGCCCTCAGTACGGCGTTGTAAATGGTGGTGGCAATCTGGCAGACTCCTCCGCCAATGCTGTCTACCACCTGACCATTCTCATAGGCCGAGGCCGTTGCATAGCCATTTTCTACGGTAAACGGATGCATGCACTCATAACCAGACAGAGTTTCCCCCGGCATCAGTACGTGACCGTTGATCTTGCCTGCGCCTACCTGGAGATTCTTGGATCTGGAAGCACCGCTGGAAGAAAAGCTGGTGGAAAAGGTTCCAAGCACATCTTTTATGGTTATCAGATCAGCCGTGGTAATTGCAGGTTTTACCTCTAAGACCACTGCGGTGGCTGTTACCGGTTCCTTCAGCCCATTGGCAAGAGCCGCATCCAGGGCCTGCTTAGTAGCCTCCACATCTACGGTTTTACCAATGGCCGAGGGAGTTACGATAAATTCCCCCTTACCACGGACAATGGTCGCATTCTTTGGCTCCATTACTGCCTGTGCACATTTATCTGCCACAAATGCAGCCACACTTCCATCATCAAGGGCCGTTTCCAGAGGGATGATCACATGGTTTTGTTCAATATCCTTCTTATTCAGATACCGTTTGATTAAGTTGCCTCCCTGCCAGGAAGATGCGGCCTGGGACACGGCTTCCGGATTACTCCAGTGAAAGCCCAGATTTTTTGCTTGGGTTTCTACCAGCTGCCCGTCAACAATCAACGTTATTTTCTGGTTTTCCATTTCATTTACCAGACCCTGTATCTTCTGGCTTGCCTCTTCTTCTGTCATACCTCCCAGATTATATTCTCCCACATATATCCCATCCGGAAGAGTATCAGCCATGGCATACGCGGGAGAAAGAAGCCCAATTCCCGCTGCTATTACGATCGCTGCCAGGCTCATGGACAAAGTTTTCTTTTTCATAATCATTCCTCATGCTCTGCTGTGCCTGTACGCTGCCAATACACCTCCTGATTCGCTTATAGAAACTGAAGCATCATAGGAAGCACCATGGCAGCAATCAGTAAAATTACTACAAGGATCAAAACTACTGATAAAAATTTTCTGTTGTTTTTATTGTTAAAGTTAATCATATCGTATCACCTCTCTTATATTCTTCCATACTGTGCTATGATTTTATCCGTGATTCTTGATATTTCATTTCTGGATAAATGTTCTGTTTGCACAGATAAAACTATTTTATGATATTTTAATAAATCCTGCAAGTGTTCTTTTTGCTTTTTTGAGGCCGGCTGCTCTTTTTTTACCTTATAAATCAAAGCCTGAGAGTCAAAAGCTTCCGGCGATTCTTTCCCATACCGTGCTGCCAATTCCTGATACAGTTCATGGGCTGCTTTTGCATCTGCAAGTGCCCGGTGGCTTGAGGTTTGAACGATCCCATAATATTCGCAGGCTGCTGTTAAATTTTTTTTCTCTTCAAGGGGCATAAATCTTCTTGCAAGCTTTAGCGTGTCGATTCCCTGACGCTCAAATTCATAGCCATCATTGATTGCTGCGCGCTTTAAAAAACTGTAATCAAATATTACATGATGTCCCAGAATCGGCAAATCTCCTGCAAAATCCAAAAATCCGCTTATCACCTCTCCGATTCCACGGGAAGCTTCTAACTGGCGGTTAGTAATGCCGGTGAGCATACCCACCTGAGATCCCAATTTCCTGTAAGGATTAACAAAGGTTTCATAGCTTTCTGTAACCTGCCCCTCTATAACCCTCACCGCTCCTATTTCAATGATCTTATCCTGCTTTGGGTCAAGACCGGTGGTTTCCAAATCTACGGCAATATAGGATGATACCACATTAATCCTCCCTCTTCTGACTTGGTTCCAGTTCGGCGCTGGGACAAAGCTTTTCCAAAAAGCACTGGCTGCACTTAGGGTTTCTTGCAACACAAATGGATCTGCCTAAAGTAATGATCTGGATATTCCATAAAATCCAGTGTTCCTTTGGAAGTACCTTCATCAGTTCATACTCAATTTTCTCCGGGTCCTCTTCCTTTGCAAAGCCCAGCTTTCTGGAGATCCGCTTTACGTGGGTATCCACTACAATGCTTGGCTCATGGTAAATGTTTCCCCGGATAACATTGGCTGTTTTACGCCCAACTCCTGCAAGAGAGGTCAGTTCCTCCATGGTCCGCGGAACCTCACCTCCGAATTTTTCCACCAGGTCCTGACAGCAGGATATGATGTTTTTCGCCTTCATATGATAAAAGCCAAGTGAATGGATATCCTTCTCCAATTCCTTTAAATCCGCCTGTGCAAACTTCTTTGGGGAATCATATTTCCTGAATAAGTCCGGTGTCACCATGTTCACCCTGGCATCGGTGCACTGGGCGCTTAGAATGACCGCTATTAATAGCTGCCATGGATTTTCGTGGTTTAAATAGCATACATATGACGTTCCATATTCCCGGTCGAGGGCCTCAAGCACCTTTAATACCCTGGCCTGACGTTCTGCTTTTGTCTCTCTCTTTGCCATCATTTCCTCCATACACCGATTTCATAAGCCGCTGCATTATGAGACAGGGCATCCCGTTTCTTATAATCAAAAAGAACCGCTCTTCCGTCCCGGAATACCTCCACATGAGCCATTTTTATAAGCTGTCTGGCCTCATAACCCTCGTATCCTTCCTTCAAATACCGGAAAGCCGCCGCCTCTTCCTCAAAAAATGCCCTTACCCGGTCCTTATAAGGCTCCTGGTCTGCTGCAAAAACAGGCCGGCTCTTTAAATTTTCCCTCAGGTAAAGATCATACACCAGAAGATCCCGGTACAGGGAACGCTTTTCCGGTATCAGGCTGTAAATAAACTCTTCCAATACCTCATACCGGGCCATACGGCTATGACTGATTCTTAAGTACCCCTGTTTATCATAATATTCGGCTAATGCCTCAAACATATCAAAAGGTGTTTCAAACTCCTTATGAAGTTTATCTAAGGTCGTCCGGAATTGCCCGCTGTTACCGTAAACCTCCAGCATTTCCTCCAAAGCCTTCAGCTTTAAAATCCCGCCGTAGTCAATCCATCTGGTTGACAGCACCTCGTAGGGCGCCTTCTCCTTAAACTTTACCCCGTATTCTCCTGTCTTTTCCCACAGATAAGAACCTTTTAACACCTTTAAGAATCCAAGCTGAAGCTGCTCCGGCTTCATCTCATATACCTCATTAAAGGAATTGCGAAAGCTTTGGTAATCTTCTCCCGGCAGTCCTGCAATCAGGTCCAGATGCTGATGGATATTTCCAAAACTGTTGATTTTGGCAACCCTTTCTTTTAAACGCTCCAAATCCATGGTCCTGCGGATTTCCTTAATGGTTGACCGGTTGGTGCTCTGGACTCCGATTTCAAGCTGAATAAGTCCCGGTCTCATATAGGACATAAGTTCCAGCTCCTCCTCGTTTAAAAGATCTGCGGAAATCTCAAAATGAAAATTGGTTACTCCGTTATCATGTTCTATGATATGGCGCCAGATCTCCATGGTATGCTTTCTGCTGCAGTTAAAGGTCCGATCCACAAATTTCACCTGGGGAACCCGGTTTTCAAGGAACACATCAAGCTCCTTTAAAACCAGGGAGCTATCGCGAAGCCTCACGGACTTATCCAGAGAAGAGAGGCAGTAGCTGCAGGAAAAAGGACAGCCACGGCTGCTTTCATAATAAATAATACGATTCTCAAAATCCTCCAGGTTCTTATAGAAGAAGGGAATCGAATTCATGTCCACCGCTGTCTTTCGCGGATTCAATACCACATTTCCCTCCTCGTCTCTGACTGCGGTACCGTCTATGGCCTGAAAGGAAGAACTCCTGCCATTTAAATTCCCCCTGTTATGTTCCAGATAGCACCGCACCACTTCAGAAAAGGTTTCCTCTCCTTCTCCCATCATGACACCATAAACAGACGGTTCCCGGTGAAGGATTTCAGGGGCATCATAAGACACCTCGGGACCTCCCAGCCAGATCTCCGCATGAGGGAGAACTTTCGGAAGGTCCCGGATCAACTCTAATACATAAGAAAAGTTCCAGATGTAACAGGAAAACCCAATGACATCCGGTTTCCTTAAGAAAATATCTTTTAGGATCTCATCGGGCTGATTGTTAATGGTGTATTCCTGGGTTTCAATCTGAAATCTTCCATCCTCCAGTTCCGGTTCTCTTACATGGGCTTTCGCATAGGCCTTTAAACTGTAAATAGCGGGATTGGAATGGATATATTTGGCGTTAAGCGCCACCAGCAAAAATTTCATCTCAAACCTCGATCTCTATCTTTCTTCCGGTTGGCTGATACTGGTAATACCGAACCCCTGCCGCATTGAGCATCCGTTTGGAAGCATTGACTGCAGGAGTACCGTCATACTTGTCCGAACCGTATACAATGGTTTTAATACCTGCCTGTATAATAGCCTTCGCACATTCATTGCAGGGGAACAAGGTAACATAAAGTTTGCTGCCTTCCAGGCTTCCCCCTCTGTAGTTAAGGATAGCATTTAATTCACTGTGAGTGGAATAGAAATATTTGGCATTGTAAGGATCCACCTGCTCATCTTCCTTGTCCCAAGGAAATTCATCATCCGAACATCCCATGGGAAAGCCATTGTAACCCATGGATAAAATCTTATTATCCTGGCTTACGATACAGGCTCCCACCTGGGTGCTGGGATCCTTGGAACGCCTTGCGGAAAGAGCCGCTACTCCCATAAAATATTCATCCCATGTAATATAATCTTCTCTTTTTCCCGCCATTTGTTTTCCTCCTTCTTGCCCATGCTTTATGGGCAGGGCCCACCCCGCTTCATCGGGTGTACAAGAATACCCAAAGGGTATATCCGCAAATCCGTTTTGCTCCTTAATCATTCGCACCGTCTGCTTTATCGCCTGCATTCATAATATGGTATCCTGCCGCCTTGGTCAGCCGGTTCATAATTGCCTGTCCTAAATGGTCTCTGGAAAAGCTTTCGGAAAAAATAAAATCCGCTTCCAAATCATCAAATTCCCTGAGTACTCCATAAAGGTTATGGGCAATGGTCTCCTCCCTGGCACGTAATCCCATACTTCGTACCATTCCCTCTGGATACCTCTCTCTCGTTTCTTCGGTACAGATGATCCCAACCCGAAATCCCTTAGAAAGTTTTTCTTTGGCCAGCCGGTTTATGGTCTGTATTACATCCTCTGTTTCGCCCTCTACCAAAGTTAATTCTGCCTTTGGCGCATAATGCTTATATTTCATTCCGGGAGCCTTTGGCCTTACATCTGCTTTCATCGGCCCGGAGACAATAGCAGGATCAAGAGGGACTTCTTGTCCGAGAACCGCAAACGCCATTTCCTGTGTAATGGCACCCGGCCTTAATATCACCGGCTCGTCCCCTGATACATCGATGATTGTGGATTCCACACCGATTCCTACGGCCCCTCCGTCTACAATCATTTCAATCTTTCCATTCATATCCTGCCATACATGATCAGCTGTAGTAGGGCTTGGCCGTCCGGAAGTATTGGCGCTGGGCGCTGCTACCGGCACTCCGGCCAAACGAATGAGAGCATTTGCCACCGGATCGGCAGGCATACGCACTGCCACCGTATCAAGACCTCCGGTAGTCCCATAGGGAACTAATTCACTTTTTGGAAAAATTAGGGTCAAAGGCCCCGGCCAAAACGCTTCCATCAGCCGCCGTCCAGCCTCAGGGATAACAGTAACCAGGGGAGGCAGATCATCAAAATCAGCTATATGGGCGATCAGCGGATTATCCGAGGGTCTGCCCTTTGCCGCATAAATTTTCCCTGCCGCTTCTTCGTTTAAGGCATTCGCTCCCAGACCATACACGGTTTCCGTCGGAAACGCCACCAGACCGCCATTTCTTAATATTTCCGCAGGCTTTTTTAGCAGTTCTTCCTCCGGTTGTTCTTTATCTTCTATTATAATTCGTTCTGTCTTCATATCACTCTGCTCTTTTCTTTTAACTTCCATTTATCATATCACAGGCCCAGTTCCCATGCAACTTTTTTGCTGACAGTCAAAGGCTTTCCTTCCTTAACCCAAATTAAAACAATAGTTGCACGTTTTTCATATTAATGATACCATAGTAAAAACATTTTATTTGGGAGGAATACCACATGGAAATCATCATACCGGAAAACTATGACCCCAAACTCTCCGTACGTGAGACCCAGGAGGCCATTAAATACATTAGAGATACGTTTCAAAAAGAGCTTGGTAAAGAGATGAATCTGGAACGAATCTCAGCCCCCCTATTTGTAGAGCGCAGCAGCGGATTAAACGATGATTTAAGCGGCGTGGAGCGCCCGGTACGGTTTGACATCGCCGGCATTCCGGATGAAACCGTTGAAGTCGTTCACTCCCTTGCCAAATGGAAGCGTATGGCCCTTCATGAATACGGCTTTCTGCCCGGCGAAGGCCTTTATACCAACATGAACGCCATCCGGCGAGATGAGGACTTAGACAACCTCCACTCCTGTTATGTAGACCAATGGGACTGGGAAAAGGTTATCACGAGAGAGGAACGGAATGAAGAAACCTTAAAGGAAACTGTCCGCACCATCTTTAAGATCATCAAGCACATGCAGCATGAGGTCTGGTACAAGTACCCCCACGCCGTAAAGCACCTGCCTGAGGACATCACCTTTATCACTTCCCAGGAACTGGAGGACCGTTATCCGGACAAAACTCCAAAGGAGCGGGAAAACTTAATCACAAAGGAGTACGGCAGTGTCTTTCTCATGAAAATCGGAGACAAGCTTGAGAGTGGAAAGCCTCATGACGGCAGAGCTCCTGACTACGACGACTGGCAATTAAACGGGGACATCCTGTTTTGGTTTGAGAATTTAAACTGCGCCCTGGAAATCTCCAGCATGGGCATCCGGGTAGATGAGGAATCCTTGGCAAGTCAGTTAGAAAAAGCTGGATGCGAAGACAGGAAAAGCCTGCCTTACCATAAAATGCTTTTAAATGGAGAACTGCCCTATACCATTGGAGGCGGTATCGGACAATCCCGTCTCTGCATGCTTCTTCTGGACAGGGCCCATGTGGGTGAGGTTCAGGCCAGCATCTGGCCAAAGGAAATGCGGGAAGAGTGCAGGCAGCATAATATCATTCTTCTTTAAACCAACCGGATAAATTAAAGGGAGGTTGTTCAATCACAATTGAACAACCTCCCTTTTCTATGTAAATCATGTCAGAGTTGGAACCAAATTCTCTTTAACAGGGCGTTTTCAGCTTGAAGGTCTGAACCATTTCCTTCAGCGCCTCCGCCTGTCTGTACAGTTCAGATGTTGCGGCAGTACTTTCCTCAGACGCTGCCGAGTTTATCTGCACCGCACTGGACACCTGGCTGAGTTCATCGTTTATGCGGGCGATACCGGAAGCTTGCTCAGACGATGCACCGGCGATCTTTTCCGCCAATCCGGCGACCTGCTCTATTCCACCCACAATTTTATTAAAAGCGTCTGCGGTGGTCTTTGCAATCTTCATTCCGTGCTCGGCTCTCTGTATGGAGTTTTCAATCATATCCGCTGTTTCCTTTGCGGCTTTTGCCGAGCGGGCCGCCAGACTCCGAACTTCATCTGCCACAACCGCAAAACCTTTTCCGTATTGGCCCGCCCTTGCGGCCTCTACCGAAGCGTTTAATGACAGTAAATTTGTCTGGAAAGCAATGTCTTCAATTGCCTTTATTACTTTTGAGATATTTGATGAGGATAAGTTGATCTCATCCATTGCTTTGAGCATTTCCTCCATGTGCTTGTTGCCATCCACGGCTCCGTATCTGACGTCATTTGCACATGCCATGGCCTCTGCCGCATGATCTGTGCTTAAGCCGATCCGGATTTTCACCTCCGCTACAGCAGCAGCCAGTTCCTGAAGAGAGCCTGCCTGATGGCCTGCCCCTTCCGAAAGGCGAATGCTTGCTTCCGATATCTGGCCGGCTCCGTTTAAAACCTGACCTGATGTATCGCATATTTGAGACAAAATTTGGTTATTTTTCTCTACGATGCTGCTAAGCGCAATGCCAAGGACATCCTTCTCCGAATTTATTTTCACATCAACAGTCATATCACCGCGGGCTATTGCTTCTGCTGTCTGAGCCTGGTTTCTGGTGTTTTCCACCATTGCCTTAAAGGATTCCATCAGCTCTCCCACCTCGTCTTTTGTGAGAACCCGTACGTTTGCGCTTGCATCTCCCACAGACAATTGCCTAGCGATGTTGTTGAGAATTTTAAGAGGGCGCACAATGCTTCTGTTTAAGACCCTGCATATTATGGAACTTGCAATACCAGATAGAATGGTGAGCAGCAGGATTGCGGCCGAAAAAAATGCAAAAAATACCGTTGAAACACTGCCTGTAGAATATAATCTGTAAATGGTGAAAAGGCTTATCAAAGATATTATAACTGTTATGATGTTCACTATGCCGAATCCCAGTGCCAGCCTTTTGCTAAGAGCAATTGAATTCTGTTTTTCCTGTATTCCCCGTTTTTCCATTTGAGTTGCACCCCTTATTTTGATTTAGTATCTATTGTATATATCGACAGTTTCCGGCATTATTTTAGCATAATTACGATATTTATCCATATAAAAATTGATAGGGCGCAGACTGCATTGGCATTTAATAAAAAAGCTGAAGCGAAACGTATCCGCAACAGCCTTGACGTTTTACATAAATTGATAAATATTATACAAATTGATACCAATGATAACTACCATCAAAGACAGGAATAACTTGTCCACCACCTTCTCGTCAATCCTTTTATTGATCACCCGGCCGCTCATCCCGCCAAAGATCCCTCCTATCACCATGAGTACCAAAAGCCAGATGGAGAATTCTGGGACCGTTCCTGTTACCAGAGAATTCAAAAGTCCAGTGATCTGGGAAAACAAGATGATATAAAGGGAATTCTGGGCGGCTGCCTTCGTATCCATGGAAAAGAAGAAAAACAACACCACCAGGTTGATGGGGCCTCCTCCAATTCCTAAAAATGAAGAGAGAATTCCAAGAACCAGTCCGATCAGCACACAAATGACCGAATTGGTCACATGATGAGTATGGATCTTGTCCTTTTTAATCGTATAGATCAGAGTTCCCAGAGTGATCACCAGGAGACAAGCCGCCTGAACGGCCCCCACCATATCTTTGTCTGCAAACAGGGAAGAAACCGCCTGGAACATAGACTTTCCAACAACTCCGCCAATGGCCGCTCCTATGGCAAGAGGTGTCCCCGTCTTCATATCTACCAGGGACTCTCCACTCATTTTCCCTTTGATCACAGAATAGCAGGTCATTGCAAGCACAGTACAACCTGACAGAAAGCTTATGGCTGATACGCTTAACACTCCAAATGCATCCAAAGTAGGCTTAATGATAACGCCTCCACCAATTCCGCAGATGGCGCCTGCAATGGATGCGCCAAAACTGATCAATAGAAATAATCCATATAAATAACCACTCATTTTATCTAAATCCTTCCTCGCCGGTATCAGCGGCATTCTTTTCCCACCCCAATAGACCCCAGCCAGCAGTTGTCCCCTGGGCGGCAAAAAAGCGGCAGATTGTCTCATAATCCTCCGCTGCTGCCGCGTTCACATCAACCCATGCAGATCCCGCTGTGAACTTCTGCTATTTCCAGTATAGCTCCAGCCCCTGCCAGCAAGTCTCCCAAAACAAAGCTGCCGGTCAAGCGGATATTCGCAATCCGCTTCGCTACTTGATTCGGTTAAGAAACCGTACGTTTCTGAATAATGTTTTCATCAAAAATCTCCATTATCCTTCTTCAGACCGCCGCTTTTTTTATACGCTGTGTTTTATCATATCACAATCCGCTCAAAGATTCCATTTTATTTAATAAACTCGTTAACAGCCTTTTCTTTACAGCCTTTTATAATTTCCCTGTAACGCTCTGCCATCTCATCAAGTGTCACACACTCAACCAGCGGGGCCCTACCATAGGAGCCGCATACTTGAAAAACCGCCCATGCCGGACGGTTTTTCATAGATTTCTCACAATACGCTTCATTCGATTAACAAAATTGTATGTACTTTCCTTACCTCGTATTCAAATATTCCATGACCCCCATGTGAATCGTCCATGCCACCCGGTCCTGATAATCCGAGTTATTCAAAAGAGCAGATTCCTTCCAATTGGTTAAAAAGCCGCATTCCACGATTACGATCGGGGTCCGCACATGTAAAAGAAGGTAGTAGTTATCATTGGGCTTTGCCAGCCTGGTATTTTTCTCGCCCAGCACATAATCAAACCGGCTCTGTAAAATCTCAGCCAGTTCTTTTCCCTTATCAGATTTTTTATAGTAAAATACCTGTCCTCCGTATACGTATTCCTCATGATAGCTGTTCTGGTGGATGCTTACGGTAAGTGACGGGCTTTCATCATTGATAATCTCACAGCGCTTGCTCATATCCGCCATCTTTTTTCTGCTGTCCTTTTCCGTATACAATCCGTTGTCATCTTCTCTGGTCAGAACCACTTTCACGTCAGAAGCTTCCAGATACTTTTTTAAGCGGTATGCTATCTGCAAATTTATATCCTTTTCCAGGGTTCCGTCAATGCCGATCTTTCCCGGATCATTTCCTCCATGTCCTGCATCTATGACGACGACTGGCTTTTCTTTTCCGGGCTTTGTACTGACTTCTGCCGTCATCTTTCCAGCCTGACTTGATACTACATATACCAACACCAGCAAAACCAGTGCCATGAGGGGTTCCCACTTCTTTAATTTCACATTTTCTACCTGATCCATCTTCTTAATGAATTATATATTTTAGTGAAATAAAAAAGAACTGCTCCCTGTGACTTTCCTGTCATTCTGAACTCAATACATTATAGTCTCTTGTCCCATCTTCAGTGATCCATTCCAGATATTGAGCCAGTATGCTGGGATATCCTTCCTCTTCCCACAGCTTATAACCGGCTTTCGCTTTGGCCTTATCCCGGATTTCTGTAACTTTTCCTGCATAACAGGCTTCGTTAAGCTCCGCATAGACTTTTGCCATCTGCTCCTTCTGAGATTTGGTCAATCCTTTCAGTGTATCAAGCCTCATGAATTCATCCTGGGCCTGATTGTAAAATACTTTACCTAAAAACTTTTTCCCAAACTCATCGAAGTTCAAAAGATTTTTATCGGTGCTTCCTGTCTTTTTTGCCCATTCCTTCATATCCAGTGGCTTAGTATGATAGCGGAAGTTTCCGTCATCTCCATAATATAAGATTCCATACTGACAAGGCGGCGTGGATAAGGAGCTGGTCACAATCTCATAGATCCCGGTGTCGCTTCTGGACCTCATATAATGCTGCACATGAAGGTGACCGCTTAAAAACAAGGGGACATCCCAGCTTTCCAGCTGGTCAATAAGCTGTTCGCTGTGTTCAATGGTGCAGTCTTGTAAGTAAACTTCACTTTCATCAAGAAGATTATGGTGGCCGACCGGGATCACGTTCATCCCAAGATTCCAGGCCTCCTCCATCTGCTCCTCAATCCAGTCATATGTATCATCCTTAATCATTCCTCCAACCAAATTTCTCGGTTCATACTGGCATGTATCAAGCATTAAGGCTCTGGTATAATCATTTACCTGATAAACATAACTTAAGGAAGCGGGATCCCGGCTGACCGCCTCATTGTATCCGAAATCCTGGTAAATCTCCTCGAATTCTTCCGGAGTTACATTATCCGCCCCCAAAAAGGTATCTCCTACAAATTGAGCTGCCTTAGAATTATTGATATCATGATTTCCGGGAATAACGATTACGGGAATTCCGGCTTCTTCAATTTTACCAAGCTTTTTTGCAAACTCTTTATGGCTTTCCTTTTCGCCTTCATAGGTCAAGTCTCCGCTTAAGATTACCAGATCAGGCCGTTCTTTCTTAACCTCTTCCACAAAAGCATCCGTAATCTCCCAGATGTATTGCATCACCTTGCCGTCCCCATGGTCTATGCTGTATTGAAAACCCTTCTGAAAATCCGTCAAATCCTTGGCCAAATAATGAATATCCGTAGCAACAATGATCTTGCAGCCACTGTCAAAGGCTTCTTCAGGAGGCTGTGATGCCGGATCCTCGGTAGTTTGGGGGAATTCTTCTATGGTTGTCGGTTCAGTCCTCGTTGTTTCTGTCTCCTGCGGAGTTGTACTCTCAGCGCTGGTGCTTTCCGGCTCTGTTCCTTTGAACGAGCACCCTGCCAGCATACATACCACGCCCAGCAATGCTGCCAATATGATCCTGTTTCTCATAACCTGACCTTTCTGTCTCTTACACGTCTTTCATTTACTTTTTATCAAGCCGGATTTCGTCCCACAAGTCTGACGGTTCAAATCCCAGTTTCCAGCAAGCCACACCTGCCAGGCCATACTGCTTTATTAAATCCATCTTAAGTCCTATGGAGCGTTCTTCTTCCAGCCACAGCTTTTTAAGCCCTTCCTCCGACTGCAATTCTCCGTAATACTGGCCTAATTCCTCCTGCCAGTATAATTCCACTTTATTTTCGCTGACCCAATCCTTTGCACGGGCTATGCCCAAAGAGGATGAGGTAACCTTTCCGTCAGGTCCCTCAGTCCACACCCTTGTATAGAGGGGAATTCCATTGATTACTTTTTCCTTTGGCACCTGGGCCAGGGTATCCTTGATCCCGTTTTCCACATAGTTAATGGAAGCCACAGAACCGGCGTCCCCCCCTGCATAATGTTCATCATATCCCATTATAATCACGTAATCAGCCACGATCCCCTGTTCTTTTCGGTTATAGAACTGATTGCCGGGGGCCGGAACATAATTATCCACGGATAAAACGATCCCCTTCTCACGGCAAGGTATGGAAAGTTCCCGTATGAACTGAACATAATGGACCCCTGCTTCTTCCTTGATCCCTTCAAAGTCCAGATTAATTCCATCAATACCGTACCGATCCACTTCCGACATAAGGGCATCAATCAGCTTCCGTCTGATGGAGGTCTTTGACATCAGGATCTCCGTATTTACATCAGGGCTGAAATTATTGATGAGGGCCCAGACCTTTAAGCCCTTATCATGGGCTTTCTTTACATAATCCTCCTGAGCCAGGGATCGGAAGTTTCCTTCATTATCCGTAAGCTCAAACCAGGTTGGAGAAATGACATTGACCCCTTTTGTATTGGCGATCACGCTGTCAAAAGAACCATTTCCCTCAAGGGTCGTCATCTGGTGCCAGGCAAGACAGACCGGTTCGTCCATGGAAACATTGGTGTAGACCGGTGCTGCAAAGGTACTTTTAGGAACCTCACTGGTCACATCTCCCAACCGTTTGCGTTCCACATAGCCTACAAATCCGTCTTCCGTCCGCACCTTATCCCACTTTTCCATAGAGTCCAGGACAGTGACCTGACTTCCTGGTGAAATCCATGTTACGATGGGACTTTTCACTCCGCCTTTTACCCTTACATTGCCCTTTTCGGAAACCTGTGCCGTTTGCTGGGCATCCCAGTTGTTATTTATAAAAATCCGCTTATGTTCAGCGCTGTCATAAGCGGTCACGCGTATATCCGTATAATTTGCCACCAGTCCGATGGACAAATAAACACCGTTCTCATTCACCCAAATCAGGGGCTTCCCAGACATTCCGACCGTGGAATGATCCGCATAGACAATGGAGTCGGGCAGGGCATACACAAGAAGATTTTCATTGCTGTCCCAGTAAAACCGCTCATTCAACATATCATTCACCCACTCAATCGGGAGATAGGTTTGTTCCTGCAGGTAAAGCCCTTTTGCTTCCTGAAGATCCTCATTGAGATAAAGAGCCACTTCATCTCCCTTTACTCCCAGCAGTTCGGCTATATCTGCCTGTTCCTTTGAGGGAATATACCGTTCCAGAAACCGCACCCCGAAAAATATGGCGGTCACTAACAAAATCAATCCTAGCGCCGCAAGACCCGGCGCGGCTTTTTTCTTCATCTGTTTTCCTCCTGCTAATGGATTGTATCGTCTTTTGCCTGTGCTCATTATATCACAATTCTTATTTTTTGGAATTTACATTTTCATTACATTCCGTATCCCCTATTCCCACCCTGACGCACTGAAACAGCCAGCTTAAGGCTGAAGATGGCATCCCGCATGCGTCCCATTTGGCACGATCCAATATTTACCGGTAATAAACACGGTCGAATCTTATTTCCCGCAGTTTTCCGGTCTCTCCATCAGGAACAAAATCGGCCATATAAAAACTATCGTCCTCCCTTATCTCAAATATTTTATTCCAGTCTTTCTCAGGCAGTTCTTCTCCATCGATAATGATGGCAATTCCCTGATCCCTGTATTTTTTAAGTCCTGCCAGATACTGACCTTTCTCCGTCTGCCCGTTCCTTTCCCTGGCTTCTTCTCTTTTCATCTGCATATACCCCGTCTGTTTCTCATTTGTTACATAAGCCGGGGGAGGACCACAAGGGTTTTGCCGTGACACAATTCCTCCCCGCTATTTAAAAAAATGCTGATAAAAGCCTATGATTTCACCGGTGACAGCAAACACGTCTACTGAAACCGGAATTCGGGAGATGGGTATGTTAAGCCTCTTTTCCACATTCTTTCTGGCTTCCTCGCTGCCAAACGACACGAGCGTCTTCCAGCTCTTTTCCGCTTTTTTCCCCTTTCTCTCAAATCCCAGAAACGCTTCCATCTGCCACTCGCTTAAACTCCCGAGAACAAATTGCCTGTCACATCTTAAAAATTCTTCCAAGTTTCCTTCTCTTACGGTTCCGTAATCCACAATCACTGCCTGATAACCGGACTTTTTGCACAATAACAGCGTATCGATCCCCGCTCGTTCATAATAATCCGCTTCCAGTAACTGAAAACATCCGGCCTGGTACTGCGCCTTTGTGCACAGCTTTCTCATATTCTGAAAATCCTCATGGCTGTTCCATTCCAAGACTGCACACCGCTTCCTTAAGACTCCTCCTAAGTATCCTGCTGTCATTACAGTAAAATGGGTTACCCCCACTCCTCTTCCGGTTCCTATGATCCCAATGATCTCCTGATTAGATGGCTTTTTACCGGAGTTTAAAAGCTTACACACCTTTTTTACCGTTCCATTCATGAGGCGTTTATCCTTTCCTTATGGCACCGTTTTTGTCCGAAATCATCTGGGTAAACCAATCGCCAATCTGTTTTCTATATCTTCCTTTTCCTCTTTTCCTTATGCTTTTTATTTCTAAAATCTCTTCCAGAAGAGTCTTGTAAAAGTCTCCTGTTTCTGCATTTACATCAAAAGGGTCCGGAAAATAAGGGGCCTTTACGCAGCGGGAAGGGGCCGCCCCGTCAGGCAGCCTTATCCTGGTTGTCCTGGCTGCATGATTATAAACGATCCCATAGGAGTTATGGCCTTTCACAACATATTCCGCAGAGAGATAGGCACTGTTTCTGCTCCAGCTGCTGCAGTCGCATATCAATATCACTGCATCGGGACTACTCGTCAGTGCCTGTTCAACATTTTTACCGTAATCCAGTATACGGATTTGATAAGGCGGCTCTTTTAATTTCACCGCCGGCCCGTAATAAGGTTTCCAAATAAAACCCTGATACCTCATCAGGCCAAACTGGTCCCGTTTTGCAGCTGCATGGTCACCAAGCCCGATGCCCATACCGGAATCATTTTTTTCTTCAAATAAATTGGGATATCCGTGATTTCTAAGATAGACAGACAGGCCGATTCCAATATGAGTCGTTCCGGCCCCTGATTTGCTCCCTGCAAGAGCGATTATAAGAGATGACGATTGTAGACGGTCTTTTGCAGCCGTTCCCATGTTTTTAAGCTGTCCAAGCCTCTCACCCAGCTCTTGTGCTGATGAAAACCGTTCTTCCTTTTCCTTTTTCATACACCGTTTTATAACGGCCGCCAGATCGGCATCCATTGATGAAGCCGGTTTGTAGGGCAGTTTTGGAAATTCTCCTGTAAATAGAAAATGAATGATAGCACCAATGGCATATAGGTCTGTTCTTTCATCCAGTACTCCATCCTTTGAATACTGCTCCGGTGCCGCACATCCTACGGTTCCATACCGCTCTCCGGGCATATTTGCATCATCCACGGACGCGGCAAGTTCAAAGTCAATCAGTTTAACGATGTCATTGCACAATAACAGGTTTTTCGGCTGTAAATCCAAATGTAATATGGGGTTTGGTCCTGCGAGATGCAGGTAATTGATGATGCTGGTCAACTGGATTCCATATGAGATGGCCAGTTCCCGCGATAGATGGCCCTGTTTTTTCACAAGGTCAAATAAAGATTCTCCTTCCAGATACTCTTCGATTAAATAACTATAAAATTCGTCTTCCTCTACATCATAAATAATGGGAATTCCAGGATGGCGAAGTTCCTTAAGAACAAGTGCTTCATGCCTTAGACGTTCAAACGTTAGAAAGCTTTTGGGTACCCGCTTGATTGCCCGGTATTCCTCAAGCCCTAGATGAACCGCCAGAAAAACTGTCCCTGCCCGGCCGGTTCCCAAGATGCCGTATAGCTGATATTTGCCAAACAGAACGGCGCTTACTAAAACCACCTCCTTTTGTCTGTCCAATATCATCTCTTGGGGTATATTCTAATATATTCTTTTTAACTTTTCAACTATTTTTTTACAAAACTTGAAGCCTCCTAAAAGCGCCTTACGAAGATTACGAAAAAATCCAATAAATCAATATTATATTTATATCATATCCAAAAACAAAACCGGGAAATTCCAATAATCAAATAAGTTTCCCGGTTATTAGCATTCAAACCTTAAAATTATATAAATTTTTTCACATAGTAATTGCTTTTTCGCTATATTATATAGTATAGTTATGTTGAGGAAGTATGTAAACATTCATTCACCATTTTTAAAAGAACAGGAAGTGATCCTATGAAGATAGAACGTATTAACGAAAATCAAATTCGCTGTACGCTTACAAGCTTTGATTTAAGCGTCAGAAACTTAAATTTAGGCGAGCTTGCCTATGGCAGTGAAAAAGCCCGCAACCTGTTCCGCGAGATGATTCAGAAAGCCTCTAACGAAGTGGGATTCGAAGCAGAAGACATTCCTCTCATGGTAGAAGCAATTCCATTGTCCAACGAAAGCGTGATGTTAGTAATCACTAAAATCGAAGATCCGGAAGAATTAGATACAAGGTTTGCCAAATTTTCACCATCAGCCGACGAAGACTTAGATTCCATGCCAGGAGATCTGGCAAGCGAACTTTTGGAAGGTGCCGATGGACTGTTAAACTTATTGGGTATTGACAAGAAGGACGAACCTGAGGCAGAAGAGCCAAAAGAGCAATCAAGCGCTTCCTCGATACGAATCTATTGTTTTCAAAGTCTGGATCAGATATCTGATGCTGCAAGGACCGTCGGGCAGGTTTATGATGGCGAGAACACATTATATAAAAAACCTGATACCAGACAGTATTATCTGGTGATCAGGAACACTCCTGACAAATCTCTGGATTTCAGCCGTGTCTGCAACCTGCTTGCAGAATATGGTACCAAGATTCACCAGGACTACGCCTCTGAAGCGTACTACAGGGAACATTACGAGGTGTTGATTGAAGGCCACGCCCTTCAGTCTCTTGCAAAACTTTAATCCGTTCCTTTGTTCATAGTACTTCATCACAAATCAAAAATGAGGTTCGGCCCCTTATAAGGGCCGAGCCTCATTTTTAAAATCCCAAAGCTTCTTCCATAAAAAATGTAAAGATCAAATCGAACGTGGCATCCGTTTCCTTGCACGGGATCAATATCCAGTCATGGATCATCTTAGCCCCTTTTTTATATATGATTTCTGTTCCCTTCAATTTTCCTGCCTTTTCCGCCAAAAGCTCGCAGTCCGGCGTAAGAATCTCATCTGTACCTGAAAATATCAGGATCTGACCCAGATGATCCCAATTACCATAAAGGGGTGAGACAAAGGGATGATCCGGTTCCAAAGGACCGCGGTAGCGGGCGCCGGCTTCTTTCAGCTCTTCTACAGGAAGAATAGGATCTGTTTTTTTCATGATCTTTATCTTCGGGTTGTTAAGAGCAATGTCCAGCCACGGGGAGACCACGGCAGTTCTCACCGGCATAGGTAAGTTCCCCATGTCCCGCAGTTCCTGTAACAACGAGAGAGCCAGACCACCGCCGGAAAAATCTCCAAAAACGTAAAACTCATCTTCCGGATATTCTGCCGTAAGCCAGCTGTAAACCCGGACCAGATACCGGTGGACATCTAATGCCGTATACTCCGGAGCCAGAGGACAGGAAGGTATGGTCACCTTTACCTGCTTTTCTATGGCAAAATACTCCGCTATTTCCCTGTAACGTTTTGACGGCTCCAGGGTATAGGCCCCTCCCGGCAGCATGAGGATATGGGCAGCCTTCGAATAGCTTCCGTTTATGGTGACTCCAGGAAAGCCGTCTACGTTCCAGGCTTTTACCCTTACCTTTTTCGTAAAATATTCCTGGGTCAGCGTTTCCGTTCCTCTGGGCGGCTGTTCCAGTTCAAGAGCCATCTTTTTGTCCGCTTTTTTAAGCTTTGCAGAAAACCTTGCCATCTCCGTCTTCATGCTCATGATTTCCCAATCTCCCTTCTCTGGATTCCATATGTTACGATTCTTTGCATAATCTGTTTAGTTTTCTCATCTCATACAGAACAAACTGGCTGACAATGACCATTGAGGTAATATCCGCCACAGGCCCTGCATACAGAATTCCTTCCAGACCAAAAGAACGAGGAAGGATAAGAATCAGCGGGATCAATAACAAAAGCTGACGCAGCATGGATAAAATGGAGGCCTTTAAAGGTTGTCCCGTTGACTGGAAATAACTGGTTGTCACAACCTGGAAACCAGCCGTAAAGATCCCCAGCATATACACCTTCAGGCAGCGGATGGCAAACTGGGTGAACTGCACATCCTCCGTCCCGAACAGGCTTAAAATCTGCCTTGGGAACAACTGACAGGCCAGACAGCCAGTAAGTGCAACCGAGGTTGCTGCCACAGCCGCCGTAAGATAGGTCTTCCTCACACGCTTTGGCTGATTTGCTCCTTTATTAAAGCCGAGAATAGGCTGGGAGCCGATGCCGATCCCAATACAAATGGAAATAAGGATCATTCCGATCTTATTTACAACACCCATAGCGCTTAAGGCCACATCACCGCCAATGTCCGTCTTGTTTCCATAATACACCAGAGAATTGTTCATGACAACCTGCAAAATGGTAGACGCCACCTGGGTGATGCCGCTTGAAATTCCAAGAGGCAAGGCCATCTTACAGATATCCAAATCAATGCGTAAGCTATTTTTATGTAGGCGCATATGCTTTCCCTTGTATACAAAATACAGAACCAGTACAACTGCAGAAATGATCTGGGAAGTAATGGTAGCAATGGCCGCTCCGGTCACGCCCCAATGAAATACGAAAATATAAATTGGATCCAAAATAGTATTTAAAGCAGCACCAACTAACATCGCATACATGGATAAGGCTGGACTGCCATCGGTCCTGGCCATATTGCTTAGCACCACGGAGAGCATGTTAAAAGGTGTGCCCAGTAATATAATAGAAGTATACTGCCTTGCATATTCCATGGTATTGGCAGTCGCCCCAAAAATCCTTAACATAGGGGTCATAAGCGGGAATCCCACAGCCATAACGATCACGCTGGCCGCCAATGTCACCAGGAAAACAGTTCCAAGAGTCTTGTCCGCCACTTCCTCATTTCTTTCACCAAGCTTAATGGCTGCAAAGGCGCTTCCTCCCGCTCCTAAGAGGGTGGATATGGCTAAAATGATGGTGACAATCGGAAATGCAATGGTGGTTGCCGCATTTCCCAGATACCCAACACCCTGACCGATAAAGATCTGGTCAACAATATTGTAAATCGAATTCACCAGCATGGCGACAATTGCCGGAAGTGCAAACTGCATCAGCAAATGCCCCACTGGTTTATATCCCAGGGGGTTCTCCCCCTGTTTTATCCTGTTTTGTTCCATATAATGTTCTATTCCTTTCCTCTCTGCTCCACGATATGATCGAGAGCATTGCAAGCCATGCGGATGAGCATTTGCTCCGCTGCATCGCGTTCCTCATTGGTAAACCCTTTTAATAAAATATCCGCCCAATCATTTACGCTTTCCAAGGTCTTCCCCACAACATTTGTGGCTTTTTCCGTAACGTAAATTCTCCGGATGCGTTTATCCTCCTGTGCCATTTCCGTCACAACATAGCCTTCTTCTTCCAGCTTTTTAACCGCCCGGGTGGCAGTGGCCTTATCGTAGTGGCCAAAAGAAGCCAGCTCATGCAGGCTCATGCCCGGCTTTTTAAAAATCTGCAATAAAAAAAACTGTTGTCCACAGCCTATCTGATAAGAAGATAATTGATTAGCAAAATACGCATTATTAAGTCTCTGGATAATCGAGATATATTTCCCGATTTCCTTGTGCTCGCTCATGTTTCCACCTCCAAGTCTTAAGGACGGCATCTCATCTTTTTTAAGATGATAAACAGCATAACATAAAGTGGTTGCATTCGCAACTTTTTTTTATTCATGCAATAAAAAGCGATACCGATTATGCAAAACCGGTATCGCTAATCATAATACTGTTTACTTTGTTTTAAAAATCTCACAGGTTTTCCTGCAGGCAGCCTCTGTAGCCGCACAGCCGCCAAGAGAAGTTTCCCTTAATTCAAATGGTATCGAACGCCCTACCATCATCATGGTGTCCACCGTCTGATCAAATGGTATGAACTGCTCTACTCCTGATAAGGCCATCTCGGCACATACCAGTGCATTGGAAGCACCTAGAACATTCCGGCTCTGGCAGGGATACTCCACCAGACCGGCTACCGGATCACAGACCAGCCCTAAGAGATTCACGATTGCAGAGGAAGCCGCATCCATGCACTGCTTCGGCGTTCCGCCCATGATCTCCGCTGCTGCCGCTGCTGCCATTGCGGAAGCAGCACCAACCTCGGCCTGACAGCCAGCCTGCGCTCCAGCCACGGTTGCATTCCTCATAATCAGATAACCAACCGCACTTGCTGTAAAAAGGCCATCTATGATCTGTTCGTCATCTAAGGAAAACTCTTCTTCCAGAGCAAGCAACAGCCCTGGCAGCACCCCGGAACTTCCGGCTGTGGGCGCCGCCACAATAAGGCCCATGGAAGCATTTACTTCCAGAACAGCCAGTGAATAGGTAATCGCCTTTGACAGCATGCTTCCGCATATGGATTTTCCCGATCTCCTTCTGTTCCGAACCTTTGCAGCTTCTCCACCAATCAATCCGCCGATGGATGCCACAGGCTCATCTAACGGTTTATGACAGGATTCCTTCATAATCCGGTAAGCTTCCTTCATCCGGCTTATGGTTTCCTCCGGATCGGCACCAAACTCACTGGCTTCCCGTTGCCGCATCACTTCTGAAATCCGGCAGTGATTTTCCTCACACAATTTCAATAATTCACTTCCTGATATAAAGTCCATAAAAGCCTCCTAAACCTGAATAAGCATAACATCTTCCACTTTCGGGTGTTCCCGCAGCTTATCCAGCAATTCCTGTGGGATTTCCTCATCAGATTCCACCACAGAATAAGCAGTTGCACCTTTCTGTTCCCGGAACAGGCGCATGAAAGCAATATTTACATTGCGTTCACTTAAACTGGTAGCAATATAGGCCACCATGCCGGGATAGTCCAGGTGGCGTATAACCAGCGTGGAATATTCTCCAGTAAAGTCTACATCAATGCCGTTGATCCTTATAATTTTAACTTTACCGCCTCCTAATGAGACACCCCGGACCGACATAGTCCCGCCCTGTTCCCCAGTCACATGGATCTCTACTGTGTTTGGATGAACTTCTGTTTCCTTTTCATCCACACGGAAAGAATACTCTAACCCGCATTCATCTGCCAGTTGGAAGGAATTTTTAATTCTCAGATCATAAGTCTCAAAACCCAGGATGCCGCCAAGAAGTGCACGGTCGGTTCCATGGCCTTTGTAGGTCTTTGCAAAAGAACCGTACAAAATAAACTCCGCTTTTTGGATTGGCTCATTGAACATCTTTTTAACCAGAAGAGCAATCGCCACAGCCCCTGCAGTATGGGAGCTGGATGGCCCTACCATATTGGGGCCGATTACTTCAAATATACTGATAGACGGCATAAACAGCCTTCTCCTTTCTCAGTCACCTTAACCTTTGTTATCCTTCTTAATATATTTATGGTAATACATATCAACCAGAGCACTGATCGCGTTATCTCCGGATACGTTACATGCAGTTCCAAAGCTGTCCTGTGCAATATACATTGCCTGAAGAAGGCTGGCAATATCTCCTACTGCAGGGATTCCTACAATCGGGAAGAACGGAGTCGCCGTAAAGATAGAACCACCCGGAGCTCCCGGAGATGCAACTAAGGCTACACCCAGCACACAGATAAACGGGAATAAGGTAAGGAATCCGTGAGGCATGCCATAAATGAGCAGGGTAGCGGTCACACAGCAGGTAATTGTGATCATGGAACCTGCCATATGAATGTTAGCGCACAGCGGAATTACAAAGTTACGGATTTCTTCTGATATACCATTGCTTTCCGCACATTTAATATTAACCGGAATGGTAGCCGCAGAAGACTGGGTACCAATTGCAGTTAAGTAGCCGGGTAACTGGTTCTTTAACATAGTAATTGGATTTCTTTTTGTCAATACGCCTGCTAAAGTAAAGGCCGCAAGCAGGTAGATTAAATGAAGCAGTATCACAATCACGAATACCTTCCAGAGTACGGACATAATCGCAAAAGTGGTTCCCTGATAAGTCATCTTAGCAAAAGTTCCGCAGATATACAAAGGAAGTAGGGGAATGATCACCCGTCCAAGTACCTTTGTAATGATCTCAGAAAAATCTTTGATCACATTATATAAGGTATCTCCGATCTCTTTTCCACGCATGGTACTGATGCATACTCCCAATACAAAGGCCAGTACAACAGCAGCTGTAGTTTCAAGTAACGGTGTGATGGCCAGGGAAAAATATCCGCTGATGGCCTTGTCACTAGCAGAAGCAACTTTCGCAACTACCTCTTCATTTACAAATGAAGGGAAAAACGTACTGGCTACCGCATAAGCTGCGCTGCCTGCAAGCAATGTAGAAGCATAGGAAATCGCTGCGGTGAATGCCAGCAGCTTTCCGGCTCCCTGGGACAGGTCCGCAATTCCCATCGTAACAAAAGCTACTACCATAAGCGGAATGATGAACATTAAAAACTGTTTAAATAAATCCGATACTGTAATTAATATCGAAGTTACAAAGCTGGGACAGTACATACCGATTAAAATGCCAATAATAATTGCTATAATCAGTTTTGGAACTAGTCCCAGTTTCTTCTTACTCTTCTTACTTTCCTCCATATCAATACCTTCCTTTCATATGAATAAAATAAATTTTATTACATTCATTTATATGATGTAATTTATTTTATCACAAACGCTTCGCAATTGCAATATTATTATGATTTTCTAATAACTAAACAAAAAAATCTGCAGGTTTTTTGTCATTTTGCACAAAAACCTACAGATTTTTACTTTATCTACCATTTTCACTGTATTAATGTTTATTCGCTCTTCTTTTCTCCATTTGCCCCCGCATTCCGAATGTGCATGTAAACAGTGTTTTTAGAAATTCCAAGATAATCGGCTACTTTAACAACCGCATCTTTCATGGTAAAAACTCCCTGTTGATGCAGGGCATTAATGATTTCCTTGTTTTTAAGAGACGGAAGTATTCCTTCATCTGCCAATACCGTTTTCCGAACCTCCTGAACTCTGCTGAAAATTAGTTCATCCATATTTTTTGCGAAAGTTTCAGTTTTAACCAGGGAGTGAGTGGATATCTCGGGGATATAGCTGGATAGGATCTCGGAAAAACCTGTATTTAAATAAAAGTTGATACATAGAAGTCCGATAATCCTTTTCTCCTCCCCCCGTACTACAATGGTGGAGGATTTTAATGGTTCTCCATTTTTGTTCTTGGTAAAATAGGAAATATAACTTTTTTCACCATCTTTTTCAATCTCTTCCAACATCTGAAGCGCCAGGTCCGTAATCGGCATCCCTTCCGTACGTCCTGTATGGTGTCCATTGATGATCTTAATTACGGAGTGTTCCGTATCCTCCAGACTATGTAGCACCATCTCATAGCCTCCCCCCAGATAATCCGCAAGCCCTTCCAACATAATCTTATAAGATTCCAGTATAATTCGGTCAATCAGTGTTAAGTGTACATTATAATCCCTCATTGTTCTCAGCCCCTACATTCATTTTTTAAGGAATAATGCAATATTTTCAAAAATTATAGCATGCTATAAAATATTTTTCAATAATAAGATGGAATACTTAACAACAATGTAATATTTTACATTAAAAAGTCCAGGCAACACTTGCCTGGACTTTTTTCTTATTCTGATTTTTTATTAATAAAAATAAGGAAAGAAGCAAAATCCCCTGATTCTTTAGAAAGACGGCTTCTGTCAATAGGAATTCCGGCGTACATAAGCTCGCTTCCATAGTATTCCCCTGTCTCATCTGATAAGGAAACTTTATAAAGCATATCCTCACAAAGGCCCTGGAGCTTCAGCCTCAGCCAGCCTGCATTGGCAGGATTCAAAACCTGATAATAAGCGGCGATTGCCTGTTCCAAATCATCGGATACTACCATCCATGCCGTGTCATTTCCTTCAAATGGACTTTTCAGCCTGTAAAATGTTCCCTGATGTAAAAGCTTCCGGTATTTTTTATAGCATGCAATCTGCTGCTTAACCGTCTCTATTTCCTCAGGAGTCAGATGATTCAAATCCAGTTCATATCCAAAAGCCCCGAAAATCGCTGCATTTCCCCTGGAATCCAAAGGCGTAATTCTATGAACCTGATGGTTAGGAACTGCGGAGACATGGGCTCCGATGCTGGATATGGGATAAACTAAGGTAGTCCCATATTGAATCTTTAAACGGTCCATGGCATCCGTATTATCACTGCACCATGCCTGAGGAGCAAAGTACAGCATTCCAGGGTCAAACCTGGCTCCTCCGCTGGCGCAGGATTCAAACAGGATCTCCGGAAAGTCTCTGGTGAGCCGGGTATATAGGTCATAGACTCCCAGGATAAATTTATGCATCACCATTCCCTGCCTGTCAGGGGAGGTTCCTCTGGAGAAGCATTCCGTTAAATATCGGTTCATATCCCACTTGATATAGGTAATTTTTGCATTGGCAATAATATCCTTTAACATACCGTAAACAGCATCAACAATTTCCTTTCTTGAAAAATCAAGGACATGCTGATTCCTGCTGGGTGTTTCATAACGGCCAGGAGCGGATAGAATCCAGTCTGGATGAGCCTCGTAAAAGCGGCTGTCTTTATTGACCATCTCCGGCTCGATCCACAGACCGAATTTTAGGCCCAGGGCCTCCACCTTATCAGATAGTCCGGAAATTCCCTCCGGAAGCTTATTTCTGTTTACTTGCCAGTCTCCTAAGCCCCTGTGGTCATCACTTCGTTCACCAAACCAGCCGTCATCAAGAACAAACAACTCTACGCCCGTTTCCTTCGCTTTTCTGGCAATGTCGAGGATCTTTTCTTCGTTAAAATCCATATAGGTTGCTTCCCAGTTGTTCAAAAGCACGGGCCTTTCCCTGTCTCTCCAATACCCTCTCGCAAGCCGGGTCCTGTATAAACGGTGGAAAGTCTGACTCATAAAGGAAAGCCCTTGTTCCGAATAAACCATCACAAGCTCCGGAGTCTGAAACGATTCCCCCGCTTTCAAAGGCCATTCAAAGGTATCCGGATGGATTCCCATAAGCACACGGGTGGTATCATGGGTGCAGACTTCCACCTGACCTAAGAAGCTTCCGCTGTATACAAGGCTGAAGCCATATACCTGGCCGCTGTTCTCCGTTGTCTCTTTTCTTGCAAGCGCCAGGAATGGATTGTGCTCTGCGCTGCTGATCCCTCGCATACTGTAAATAGACTGGATTCCCTGTTCCAGTGGACGCCTCTTTAAGTACCGCTCCCTGGACCATGCCCCGGAAAGCTGAATCATCTCATAATCACAATCCGGTAAGTCAACCGCTCCGCTCATGGCCGTCTTAAGGACAATCTCCTCCTTGCCATGATGGTCAAAACGGGCATGCCTTGTAAGAACCGGCATCTCTTCATAGATCGTATAGGAAAGAATCAGATCTGTATCCATCACATCATCATGAAGGGTGATCTCCAGGGTGGCGGCCTCCCGCTCCTCCTCCACATAGGTGGCCGGAAGAGGCTCTATGGAGCGCTTCCCCTCAAAGATACGGTGGGACGCATAAGTAAAGTTTGTGATCCTGCTGCCGTTCTCCTGCCTGATCATGCAGGCACCGTATCGGTAATCCCCTGTTCCATAAGCAGGATATTCCTGCTTCGTGTATTGGAGGCATAAGCTGACCGGCTCCGGACAGCTTATAGCAGCATGGGCGCGCTCTCCTGTCTCAAGGAGATATGCATAGGACTCCCTGTCCGTAATCCGTTTCCCATAGTACAGATTTCCCAGTTGGCCATTGGCCATGATCTGAATGATATAACTCATGGACTGGTTATACAGGTGGAACTGTTTCGCTTGTTCATGATAAATGATAGACATAATTCATACTCCTTTTATAATTTTCCTCCGGATGTAGCAATTCCTTCTATAAACTGTTTCTGGAATATCAGATAAATGATAATCATTGGGATACAGGCCAGCAGGGATGCTGCCATGAGCTCCGGATAATTTGTTTCAAACTGTCCCTGCAGTTTTGCAAGGGCGGCAGATAAGGGCATGGTATTTTGCTCTGTGTTGACGACCAGAGGCCACATCAGCTCCTTAAATCCAAACAGCGCGGTAAAGATACCCAGAGCCACCATAGAGGATTTTGTAAGGGGGGCCATTACATAAAGAAAGGTCTGGCCGATATTGCTGCCGTCAAGCCTGGCCGCCTCCTCTAAGGAAGAGGGAAGCCCCATATAAGCCTGCCTTAACAAGAAGGTTCCAAAGGCTGTCACGAGCCCCGGAAAAAGCAGGCCAAAGGAGGTATTTAACATTCCCAGCTTACTCACCATTAAGTATTGAGGAATAATAAAGATCTGGGATGGCACCATCATCTGGAACAAAACCAGGGAAAAGGCCAGGTTCTTTCCCTTAAAGTGAAGGCGTCCAAAGGCATATCCTGCCATGGTTGCAGTAAGCACCGCACAAATGACCCGTTCTACAATAAGCATCAGCGTATTCCAGTACAGCCTTAAAAAGTTCATTTTGCTTATGATGGATAAAAATGCTTCCTTTCTCCATACCGTAGGAAAAATGATGAACGGATTCATCTGAGTTGCCTCCGATGTGCTTTTAAAGGCGGTTAAAAACATCCACAAAAAAGGGACCAGCATAATGACAGACCCGATTGTAAGAATGAAGTAAACGATGGCTGATTTAATTTTTCTACTCTTATCCATAATTCTCCTCCCTAGCTGTAGTTCACCCATTTTTTCTGACAAATCATTTGAATCATCGTGATCAGAAGGATTACCATAAGAAGCAGCATGACAATGGAAGAGCCGTATCCCTTGTTTCCTTCTATAAACGAGTATTTATAGAAAAGGTACACCAGGGACTGGGTCTTTACCAGCGCCGGGTTGCTTCTTCCCATCATCATATAGATGCTGTCAAACACCTGCATGGCCCCTATGACTCTGGTCACGGTCACAAAAAACATGGTGGGTGATATTAAGGGCAATGTAATCGTAAAAAACTGGTTGATCCCGTTTGCTCCGTCAATCTGCGCTGCCTCATAATAGTCTCTGGGTATTTCCTGAAGGCCTGCAAAAAACAGTACCATATTATAACCGATCACAGACCAGATTCCTACGATGGCCACAGAGATAAATGCGATATTGGGATTGGAGATCCAGTTCACTCCGGAAAGTCCTATCCCACGAAGCAGATGGTTAAGCAGTCCGAATTCCGAATTATAAAGCCATCTCCAAACCATAGCCACCGCTGCAGGAGCAGCTACCATTGGCAGGAAATAAATGGTCCTCCATATGGAACGTCCCCGGATTTTCCCATTTAAAAAAACGGCTAACACAAGGGCAATCGCAATGGAAAACGGTACCTCAACCATCGCATATTTACATGTGTTCCACAACGCCTGCCATACAGTCCCATCACTAAAAAGCTGACCGTAATTGTCAAAGCCAATAAATACATTGCCTTTGCCAAAAGCCCCTGTTTTGAAAAAGCTCTGATAAATGGTCTGAAAAATAGGGATGATGTTTAATATAATAAGCCCTGCCATGGTCGGAAGCAAAAACATCCACCCCCATAAAAATTCACTTCTCTCCCGCCTTGATACCTTTGACTTTCTGTTCATGCAGACCCTCCGTATTTCTTTGTCAAGCGGATATTCCCAATCCACTTCACCACTTGATTCGGTTAAAAAGGGGGAGGCGCTTTAAAAGCCTGCCTCCCCAGCTCTTCCTATTCTTGTGCCAGCATGGCATTCATTTCCTGAGCAATGTCCTTGCAGACATCCTCCACGCTCTTCGCTCCGGTCCATGCATCAATTAATTTTTCATGGCTCATATTGTTCCAGGCAACCGTTGATTTAGAGTATGGCCTGATGACCAGGTCACTCATCATATCTAAATATGCCTGGAGGTTAAAGCCCTGATATGCCTTTATCCAGTTATCCGTTGTCCCTTCATAGGCAGAAATAACGATTCCAAGGTCAGACTGCTTCTGCTGAGCTTCCTTTGATCCCATGTATTCGATCAGCTTCCAAGCTTCTTCCGGCATGCCGGTATTGGCGGAAGCCGCCCAGCCCAGTCCATTGTAAATGGAGATCTTCTTTCCAGAGGCCGCATCTTTTGGAAGGTCTGCGATGTCACAGTTTGCCTTTACGTAATCATTATTGCAAAGCTCCGGAAGCATCCAGGAGCCAGCCGTAATCATGGCTACCTTACCGGCTTCAAACAAAGCTTCCTCCGTATTCTCTGCCATCACTTCATATGGAGGAGCATATCCTTCTTTCATCAGGTCCGTGATAAACGTTAAGGCCTTGATGGTTCCCGGCTGGTCAAATCCGGAAGACTTCTTATCATCGCTGATTACATAACCGCCCATATCATAAACGATATTATTCCAGCCTGCCTGGTCATTAGTAGGCCTTAAGGCAAATCCATACTGGCTTCCATCTGCTTTTGTCAGCTTTTTTGCTGCTTCTGCATAATCATCCCAGGTCCAATCCTTGTCGGGATAAGGGACTCCTGCTTCATCAAACATGGTTTTGTTGTACCAGAGAGCGATGGTATCGATATCCTTTGGCACTGCATACTGCTTTGTACCTTCCCAATTATAGATCTGCACAATGTCCTTAGGGAATTTATCCATTTCCAGTTTCTTGCTTTCCTTGATCCGGTCCGTTAGGTCCAGGAGCATCTCGTATTCGGAATACCTTGCGATCTCATTGGAATGCATCCAGAAAACATCGGGAAGAGATCCGCCGGTTGCTCCTGCCTCCAGCATGGTCCAGTACTGCTCCCATGGAGTTACCTGAATCTGTGTTTTAATTCCCGTTTCATTTGTAAAGTCCTTCATGATCTCCGTAAGTCCCGGTTCCTGGTTCTTGTCCCAGATTGCAACCGTCAAAGTTCCCTGAGCAGCCGTATTTCCTGACTCACTGGAGCTTTCCTCCGCCTGCTTTGTTTCTCCCGCGCTTGCAGGAGCAGTTTCCTTCCCGGTCTTGCTTCCGCAGCCAACCAGTGCTGCTGCCATAACCGCTGCCATTGCCGCTGTCAACCACCATTTACGTTTCATTTTGTTACCTCCCTTTGATTAGTCAGTTTATATAGTTAAGACTAAATTTAAAACCATTTTTTGTACATTTTTCTTTATCCAATCCTGATTATAAACCATTTTTTATCCATATTACATAGACTAATGTGACAGGTACATGGTGTTTTGTTATATTTACCAAACCTCTTCTCTCATCTTCTTCCGATACTGGAGCGGAGACTCCCCCTCTGTCTGCAGGAAACTTTTACAGAATCCCGAAGCATCATGAAAGCCGCAGGATAAACCGGTTTCCGTGATACTAAGGCCCGTATCCTCTAACAGGCGCTTTGCTTCCATGATCCGGTAGGCTGTTAAATACTGCTTCGGAGAAATGCCCTTATATTTCATAAAAAGCCGGTACAGATAGGTCCTGTCGATTCCTACATATTTTGCCACATCTCCGATCTGAATGGGGTAGCTGTAATTATGGCGTATATAGGTTTCCGCCCTGGACAGATAGCTCTGCTCATACTCTCCCACTTCCTTGCTGCGTTTTGGGAACCGGGAAAACAGCAGATAAAGAAACCCTGCTGTCTCATCCATATTGTGTTCCCCGCTTTCAAAGACGGTCACCAGCCGGTCCATATAGTCCCGCCATTCCTCTCCGTGATCAAAATGGTACACATATTCATTTTCCTCCTGCCGGTAATCGCTTAACAGCCTCTCCGCTTCAGTCCCTGCAAAAGCTGCCCAGGCATATTCCCAGGGCTCCTCCTTATCCGCCTGATAATAAGTCACCTCCTGGGGTTTGATCAAAAATGCATCTCCTTCTTTTAAGGCATATTCCTCGCCTCCTGTCCGGTAGATCCCCTTTCCCCTAAGTATCACATGCATCAGGTAATGCTTCCGGATCGCTGGTCCGAAAAAATGCCCTGACGTACACTGTTCACGACCGCAGTAATAAATGGTCAGCCCCCGTACCAATTGATTCATGTTTCGCCCTCCATACAACAAAATGACAATTTTATGAAACAAACGTCCTATCTTTTTTTCTGCTGCAATTATACAATAACCTCATCAGACAGACAAGGAAAACAAGGAGGAAGGAACATGGTAAAAATAACTTTTATGGGGGCAGGGAGCACGATATTTGCAAGAAATGTCTTAGGCGACTGCATGTGCACTCCAATACTTCAGGACGCTGTGATCGCTCTTTACGATATTGATCAGGTGCGGCTTTCGGATTCGGAGCTTATTCTGAATGCAATCAACAAAAATGTGAATGAAGGACGGGCTGATATCAAAACTTATCTGGGAGTTGAAAACCGGAAGGAAGCGTTATCCGGTGCCACCTTTGTAGTGAACGCCATTCAGGTGGGAGGGTATGATCCCTGTACGATTACAGACTTTGAAATTCCTAAAAAATACGGCCTAAAGCAGACCATCGCGGATACCCTGGGGATCGGCGGCATTATGCGAGGCTTAAGGACCATACCTGTTATGGAGGACTTTGCCAGAGACATGGAAGAGGTTTGTCCGGATGCCTACTTCTTAAATTATACCAATCCCATGGCGATCTTAACTGGCTACATGCAGCGTTATACATCCATTAAGACCATTGGTTTATGCCACAGCGTCCAGGTATGTTCAGAAACCCTATTAAAGGGACTTGATATGGAGGATAAGCTGGAGGGAAGAACTGAGTTAATTGCCGGGATCAATCATATGGCCTGGCTCCTAAAACTCCATGACAGGGAAGGGAACGATCTTTACCCTGTTATCCGCCAGAAAGCCCTTGAGAAAAACCAGAGTACGAAACATAAAGATATGGTGCGGTTTGAATACATCAACCATTTCGACTATTATTGCACGGAATCCAGTGAACACAATGCGGAATACAATCCGTTGTTCATAAAGTCCAAATACCCGGAAATGATTGATGAATTCCAGATTCCATTAGATGAATACCCGCGGCGCTGCATCAAGCAGATCAACGAGTGGGAAGAAGAAAAAAATTCTATTCTTAACAACGGACAGATCACGCATGCCCGTTCCCATGAATACGCCTCCTATATTATGGAAGCAATTCTGACCAATAAGCCATACAAGATCGGAGCAAGTGTATTGAACCGGGGGCTGATCGATAACCTCCCCGCTGACGCCTGCGTAGAAGTTCCCTGTCTGGTAGACGGAAGCGGAATCACCCCCTGCCATGTGGGTCCCCTTCCCACTCAGCTGGCGGCCATGAACATGACCAACATAAATCCTCAGCTTCTCACCATAGATGCCGCCCGTAACAGGGACAGAAAAACCATCTACCAGGCAGCCATGCTGGATCCTCATACTGCTGCCGAGCTTAATATAAAAGATATCTGCTCCATGGTGGATGAACTCATTGCAGCCCATGGTGATTACATGAATATGTATCAGTAAAAGAAGCTCACAGGAATTATTTACAAGTTGCCCTTAATGCCTGTATACTTGACCCTATCAAACATCCTAATATAAGCGGATCGTATGACAGGGTCTTTCACTATTTTAAGGGGGTATATTTTTGAGCGAAAAACAAACGACTTATAAAAATGTTGCCGGGTTCCGCTGTTTAAGGAACATCAAACGGCAGACCAATGATCTGTATCTTGTTCACTGCGGTATCCAGCAGTGTCCTCCAGGATACACCTACGATCATAAGGTTCCAAATGAAAATCACCTTCATTTTGTTCTGGGCGGCGCAGGTTCCATGGAAATTAACGGGAAACGGTATGATCTAAAAACCGATGACATCTTTCTCATACCGAAAGGCTATCCCGTTCTTTACAACGCAGATCTTAAAAATCCCTGGGAGTATATGTGGATCACCTTTGACGGAGAAATGGCGGAGGCTTATTTAAGCTATGCAGGCATATCCCCACAGCTCCCTGCCATCCATTCCCAGATTCCCAATCAACTTTATCTACCCATGATACACAAAATACTGGATACCAGTGAATTGACCTTTGCCAATGAAATCAAGCGTGTGGGATACCTATACGAAATATTGTCTACCCTGATCGAAATGCAAAATACCATAAGAACCATTAAAAAGAACCAATACGACTACTCCATCGATACTTATGTAGATTATGCCCTTCAATATATCAAGCTGAACTATGACTGCATCAAGGTCCAGGACATCGCAGACTACATCGGAATCAACCGTTCCTATTTGACCACAATATTCAAAAAGCAGCTTCACGTTTCCCCTCAGGAATACTTAATGAGGTTCCGGCTTAACATTGCCGCCAATCAGCTTGCCACCACCTCCTTATCCATTCAGGAAATTGCCACAGGGATCGGATATCATAACCCTTTAACCTTTTCTAAGATATTTAAGCAGGAATTCGGCGTCAGCCCGAAGCATTACAGAGAAGAAAAACGGCAGCCATAAAAAAACAGGAGGCAGTCCTTAAGGACTAGCCTCCTGTAACATATTCTATCTGTTTGCTAACACTTCGTTAATCTGGGAAACCAGAACATCACATTCTATTCCATGAACCTGGCAAGCTTCCTCCAGGGATTCACCCTGAGATGCCGGACAGCCGAGGCAATGCATACCTGCGCGCATTAACATAGGTGCAATGTTCTCGTCCATTTCAAGCAATGCTCCTATTAACATATCCTTCTGGATCTGCATCTTGTGTTCCTCCTTAAAAAATTGTACTTACTGTCTTTATAATATAATACTTTTCTTCCTGATTAGCAAGGGCTAAATTCCTTGTTTTTTCCTTCCAGCTTCTTTTTGACAAATTTTTCTCAATAAGCAGTCTTGACATTGTATACAGTATTCATATATAATGTATTCATACAAAGGTTGTATGAATTATAATCTTTGCCGGCACTCATTTATAATTTACACTTATATAGCAGATTTTACGGAGGAACAAGACTATGAGAACAGAATGGAGAGCTTTCACAGGCGGTGTTTGGGAACGGGAAATCAACGTCAGGGACTTTATACAGAAAAATTACACACCTTATGACGGCGATGATTCCTTTCTAGCCGGACCGACCACAGCAACAAACGCTCTTTGGGCACAGGTTATGGATTTATCCAAACAGGAGCGGGAGGCTGGCGGCGTGCTGGATATGGATACTAAGACTATTTCCACCATCTCCTCTCACGGACCAGGATATTTAGATAAAGACAAAGAAACAATCGTAGGCTTTCAGACCGATAAGCCCTTTAAGCGTTCCTTACAGCCTTACGGCGGAATCCGTATGGCAGAAAAGGCCTGTGCGGACAATGGTTATACCATTGATCCTGAAGTTAAGAAATTTTTTACGATTCACAGAAAAACACACAATGCCGGTGTATTTGATGCTTATACCCAGGAAATGCGTGACTGCCGTTCCAACCACATCATCACAGGCCTTCCGGACGCCTATGGCCGCGGACGTATCATCGGTGACTACCGCCGGGTAGCCCTTTACGGCATTGACCGTCTGATCGCAGATAAGGAAGAGCAAAAGGATACAACCCGTACCACCATGTACTCTGACGTGATCCGGGAAAGAGAAGAGCTTTCCGAGCAGATCCGCGCTCTTAAGGAATTAAAAGAGCTTGGAAGCATCTATGGCTTTGATATTTCAAAACCGGCCGCCAATGTAAAAGAGGCGATCCAGTGGCTGTACTTTGCCTACCTTGCCGCTGTAAAGGAACAGAACGGAGCAGCCATGTCCCTAGGCCGCACCTCCACCTTTATTGATGTTTATGCACAGAGAGATTTAGAAGAAGGAATCTATACCGAGGAAGAGATCCAGGAGTTTGTGGACCATTTCATCATGAAGCTTCGTCTGGTCAAATTTGCCCGTACTCCGGAATACAATGAGCTGTTCTCCGGCGATCCTACCTGGGTAACAGAATCCATCGGCGGAGTCGGCATTGACGGACGCCATCTGGTGACCAAGTCCTCCTTCCGTTACCTTCACACTCTTAAGAACCTGGGAACAGCTCCTGAGCCAAACTTAACCGTGCTCTGGTCCACAAAGCTTCCGGAAAACTTTAAGAAATTCTGTGCCAGAACTTCCATTGAATCCTCTTCCATTCAATATGAGAATGATGATCTGATGAGAGTAACACATGGAGATGATTATGCCATTGCCTGCTGCGTATCTTCTATGAGGGTTGGTAAGGAAATGCAGCTCTTCGGTGCAAGGGCCAATCTTGCAAAATGCCTGTTATATGCGATTAATGGCGGCATTGATGAAGTCACCAAAAAACAGGTCGGCCCCAAATTCCGTCCCATCACTTCCGAGTACTTGGATTATGAGGAAGTTATGGCCGCCTATAAGGACATGATGAACTGGCTTGCAAGGGTTTATGTAAACACCTTGAACGTCATTCACTATATGCATGACAAATACAGCTATGAGCGAATTCAGATGGCTCTTCACGATAAAAAGGTGACCCGTTGGTTCGCAACCGGTATTGCCGGACTTTCCGTAGTGGCTGACTCTTTATCTGCCATCAAATATGCCAAGGTTAAAACCGTAAGGGATGAGAATGGAATCGTAACCGATTACATCATAGAAGGAGACTTCCCCAAATACGGCAATAACGATGACCGGGTAGACATGATTGCAAACGAACTGGTTCACACCTTTATGAACTATGTAAAAGGAAACCATACTTACCGTGGCGGTATTCCAACCACCTCCATCTTGACAATCACTTCCAACGTGGTATATGGTAAAAATACAGGAGCGACTCCTGACGGACGTAAGAAGGGAGAAGCCTTTGCGCCTGGCGCTAACCCAATGCACCTTAGAGATACCCACGGTGCTGTCGCTTCCCTGGCATCGGTTGCAAAGCTTCCGTTCAGAGACGCTCAGGATGGTATCTCCAATACCTTCTCTATCGTACCGGGAGCCCTTGGTAAAGAAGATCAGATCTTCACAGGAGATTTAGAGGTGGATTTAGAGCTGGCTCTTAACGAAGACCAGAAGTAAAGGAGTGTTTTTATGGCAGATCCAAAGGAGAAACAGATTGACGATATCGTCTCCATGCTGGACCAGTTCATGACTGGAAACGGCGGACACATGAACATCCAAGTATCAGAAGACGGTACCATAAGTACCGATGAAACAATGGCTAAATCAGTTACTACCATGAACTCTACGGATTGTGCAGGCGGAAATTCCGCCTGCAGAGTGCCCACCTTATTCCAGGCATTGGACACAGAAGATGAAGACCCGGAAAGCAACCGGCTGTTTATGGAAGACACTTACTAAATACAAAAGGAGGATTATAAAATGGCAAATATCAGCGAATCTCAAGTCAATAACCTTGTTAATTTATTAGATGGCTATGTGGAAGAAGGCGGACATCACTTAAATGTTAATGTCTTCACCCGTGATACCCTTTTAGACGCTCAGAAGCATCCGGAAAGTTATCCCCAGCTTACCGTGCGTGTATCCGGTTATGCAGTGAATTTTATCAAGCTGACAAAGGAACAGCAGGATGAGGTAATCTCCCGTACGTTCCACAGCAATATGTAATAAATAGCAAAGAAGGCGATCTATATGACAGGATATATCCATTCCATTGAAAGCTTCGGTACCGTTGACGGGCCGGGCGTGCGCATGGTGATTTTTTTGCAGGGCTGTCCCATGCGCTGCCAATATTGCCACAACCCGGACACCTGGAAAATGGCAGGCGGCACACCAATGACATCAGAAGAACTATTAAAGCAGTTTGAGTCATCCCGGAATTTCTACCGGGGCGGCGGTATAACGGCTACCGGCGGGGAGCCCCTTATGCAGCTGGACTTTGTGACTGAGCTTTTTGAAGCCGCGGCAAAGAAAGGCATTCATACCTGCTTGGATACCTCAGGCGTTACCTTTCATAGGAATGATCCGGATTATCTGAAAAAAATAGATCAGCTTCTGGACTCTACCGACCTTGTCATGCTGGACATCAAGCACATTGATGATACAAGGCATAAAACACTTACAGGGCATTCCAATGAAAATATTCTGGACTTTGCCCAGTACTTAAGTGACCGGGATATCCCGGTGTGGATCCGTCACGTGGCAGTGCCAAAGATCTCAGATGAGACCCCTGATTTATATAAACTGGGGCGTTTTATCGGCGGGCTTAAGAATGTGAAGGCCCTTGATGTCCTGCCTTATCATGACATGGGAAAGGTTAAATACGAGAGTATGGGAATGGAATACCCCTTAAAGGATACTCCTCCCATGTCTAAGGAAGGTGCCGTTGCTGCCAAGAAGATTATCTTAAGCGGAATCAGGGATGTCCGAACAGGAATCCCTGATCGGTATTGCTCCCAAAATTAAACAATAATTGTACCATTTACTACTTGAATATTTCTGATTTATAGTATAAAATATAGAAAAATCTATATAATATAAGGAGGTAATTTATCATGGCACGAGTTATTAGTGACGCTTGCGTTAGCTGCGGAAGCTGTGAAGGTGAATGCCCAGTAAGCGCTATCAGCCAGGGTGATTCTCAGTTTGTTATTGATGCTGATGCATGTATCGATTGTGGCGCTTGTGAGGGCGTATGTCCAACAGGAGCTATTTCTGAAGCATAATTATGATACATAAATGCCTCTTCCGAAAGGAAGAGGCATTTTGTTATATTATCACGTTCTTTATATCTGCATACTAATAAATTAACCGGATAAAGGAAAGGATATTTATTATATGAGAAAACCACTGATCGGCCTGACCCCCGCCCACGACATGGAAAGCGGCGATGTTAAGGCACGTCCTACTTATATGCGGGCGCTAAAAGCTGCAGGAGCGATCCCGGTCGTGATGCCCTTAGATGCCTCAGAAGAAGATTTAAAGCAGCTTTCCCAGGATCTGGATGGATTTCTGTTCACAGGCGGTCCTGATGTACACCCCTTCCTTTTTGGGGAAGAGACACAGGCTCACTGCGGCAATGTGTCCCCAGCCAGGGATCAGATGGAGATTTCCCTGCTTCCTATGGTTATGGAGCTTCAAAAGCCAATCCTTGGAATCTGCCGGGGAATCCAGGTTTTGAACATCGCTCTTGGAGGAAACATCTGGCAGGATATTCCTTCCCAGGTAACACGGGATTTTCCTCTGGCCCATTCCCAGCCATTTAGTTACGATATGCCGTGCCATACGGTTGCTTTAACCGAAGGCAGTCTCCTTGCCCGGATATCAGAAAGCTCTTCTATAGAGGTTAACAGCATGCACCATCAGGCCGTTAAGGATCTTGCTCCCGGACTTATTGCTTCGGCCTACTCGACCGACTATTTGATCGAAGCCCTGGAAATGCCAGACTATCCCTTTTTTATCGGGGTTCAATGGCATCCGGAATATCTGTGGGAAAAGAATAAAGAAGCGTTCCGACTGTTTCAGACTTTTGTAAAGGCTTGCAAAGAATAATATATATGCATAAAAAATCCGCAGTTTCCACTTTCATCGGCAGCTGCGGATTTCCTTGCCAGAGCCTTTTTGTTCGCTCTATTTATCTGAAAGTAGTGTGGTTTTATAACTTTTTTCCATTTCTCCCGAACTTCTTCTTCCGGTTAAAAAATGGTATCTTAGAAGCAGCAGCTTCTGCACGCCCTTTGTTGTCCTTTTGATATGAACGCATAAGCTCGTCCAACTGTTTGAACCGCTCTTCTTCCTTTTCTTCTTTTAAATTCAATAAATATTCCATTTCCTTAATGACCTTGTCATTAACCAAGCAGCTGACATCCTGGCTTAATTGCTCATTATTTACCTCCAAAGCCCGTCCAATGATATGGTTCATGATCTCCTGGAACTGCTCCATCTTATCCTGGGCAATGGAAATCTGCGCCGTGTTATGTACATCCAGGCCTGTCCCATCTTCCGCACCAGATATTGCACTGTCTTTTAACTCCTGAGCTACCTGACCTTCTAGTAACTCATCTGGTATGACAGGGTCCCTTCCCTCCTCAATAACCTTGTCAAGCGCTGTCTTAATGGCCTTCAACTGATACCCCTTGTCCTTTAAGTCCTTGATCTGCTTGAATAAACGGATGTGTGCTTCAGTGTAATACCGGTGCCCCATCTCATTTCTGGGAATTTTCAACTCCAGCTCGTCCTCCCAGTATCTAAGGACATGAGACTCCACATCGACCTTCTTCGATGCATCCGATATTAAGTAATGTATCTCAGCCATAGCTATATCCTCTCCTTTGGTTCGTTTAGTTTTCATAACCTTACTATTTATATCATATGCTGGCTTCGGATGGATTATGAATGGGAATTGGAACTTTTTTGAGGGATTTGAGAAAATTTTGAGAGAGAGGGGGGGGATGAGTGGGGGATGAATGGCGGAGGCTAAGGGGGGTAGTAATGGGAAGGGGATGGATGGCGAGTCCGCAGGGGCCATCTGGGAGAAGGAATTCGAGGTTCGAATTCCTTCTCCCAGATGGGGGGCGTTCGCCCCATAGAAAGAGAGATTCCCCGGCCCGGAAAAACAAATGAATTTGTTTTTCCGGGCCGGGGAATCTCTCTTTCTATCCTGCTCATTGCTTGGCCATGTTTGCAAACTTCGTATACTCTGGTCTCCAGACCAGATTAATCGTACCAATCGGGCCGTTTCTCTGTTTTGCAATAATAACTTCTGCAATATTAGGCATATCCGTATCCTTATTATAATAATCATCACGGTATAAGAACATTACCACGTCGGCATCCTGCTCAATAGCTCCGGATTCTCGGAGGTCGGAAAGCATTGGACGGTGGTCTGGTCTTGTTTCGCAGGCTCGGCTTAGCTGGGATAGGGCGATTACAGGAGCGTTCATCTCTCTTGCCAGGGCTTTTAGGGATCTGGAAATTTCTGAGATCTCCTGTTGGCGGTTGTCGCCGCCTTTTCCGCTTCCGCTCATCAACTGTAGGTAGTCAATGATGACCACACTAAGACCGTATTCTAACTTCATCTTACGGCATTTAGAACGCAGCTCTCCAATGGAGATTCCCGGGGTATCGTCAATGATCAGTTTGGAATTGCCGATAACTCCGATCCCCTCTACTACGGCATCCCAGTCAGAATCGGATAAGGTACCGGTTCTGAGTTTTTGGGAGTCTACGTTGGATTCCATGGCCAGCATACGGTTTACCAGCTGTTCTTTAGACATCTCCAGGCTGAAAACCATACAGGGCAGGCCTTTTTTTACGGCAATATGATCTACCAGGTTTAACACGAAGGCTGTCTTACCCATAGAAGGACGGGCGGCGATCAGGACGAAATCCGAAGGCTGCAGACCGGAGGTCTTGTAATCTAAGTCAATAAAGCCTGTGGGGATTCCGGTTACGGTTCCCTGGTTTTTGGAAGCCTCCTCGATCTTCTCAAGAACGTTCATTGCAACCTGGCGGATGGGTACGAAATCGCCGGAGCTGCGGTTCTGGAGCAGATCAAAGATGGTCTTTTCCGTGACGGCCATAATGGTTTCTAAGGGTTCTTTTCCTGCGTAGCAGGTGTTGGCAATTTCTTCATTGGCCTTAATCAGCCGCCTTAGAACTGCTTTCTCACGGACAATATTTGCATAAGACTTTATATTGGCGGATGTGGGGACCGTGGTGATGATATCCCTTACAAAGTCCAGACTTGAAACCTCGGGAGGAACATCCTTTACTTTTAAACGGTTTTGAAGAGTAACTAAATCCACCGGCAAATTCTCATTAAAAAGCTCCAGCATGGCCTCAAACATGATGCCATACTGGTGCTGATAAAAATCTCCTGCTGTAACGATCTCGGAAGCCGTGATGATCGCATCCCGGTCCATCAGCATGGAACCGATGACGGATTGCTCTGCCTCGATGCTGTGAGGGAGTACCCGTTTGATCAGGGCATCATCCATGTTCATGCCTCCTAGCTTTCTATTACCTTAACATTCAGTTTTGCGGTTACATCTTTATGAAGCTTGACTGGAACCTCATGGGTGCCAAAAGTCTTAAGTGGTTCAGGAAGAACCAGCTTCTTTTTATCAATGTCATATCCCAGCTGGCTCTTAATGGCAGCCGAGATTTCCTTTCCTGATACGGAACCAAAGGCTCTTCCGCCCTCTCCTGCCCGTATGGATAAGGTGATAGCTGCTTCCGAAAGCTTGGCTCCAAGCTCCTTTGCCGCCTCCAGCTGCTCCGCTGCGACTCTGGCCTCATTGGCCTTCTGAAGCTTTAAGTCATTTAAATTCTTAGCCGTTGCCTCGATTCCCAGCTTTTTAGGGAGAATGAAATTTCTTGCATATCCATCGTTAACCTTTACGATCTGTCCCTTCTTGCCCAATGCCTTTACGTCTTCCAATAATACAACTTCCATTATGATATGTCTCCCTTCTCTAACATCTCTTTAATAACCGCTTCTACGCGGGTTTTGGCTTCTGCAATGCTGACGCCTGCAAGCTGTGCGCCTGCAATGGTACGATGCCCTCCGCCGCCCAGTTTTTCCATCATAACCTGTACATTGACTTCATCAATGGAACGGGCGCTTATATACACCGCATTATTATAATCTGTCATTACAATGGAAGCCTTGATCCCAGCTATGTCAAGCAGCTCATTGGCCGCCTGAGCTCCCACAACCGTAGGACTTCCGATTCCTTCCGAGGAACATACGCTGATGGCAAAACTATCCTCGAAAATCTCTGCCTCACGGACAGCCTCTGCCTTTGCTTTATAATCTTCCAGGTCATCGCGGAACATCTTCCGCACACGAACCACATCCGCGCCGTTTCTTCTTAAGAAAGCTGCCGCCTCAAAGGTCCTGACACCTGTTTGATTGGTGAAATTATTGGTATCAATGACAATCCCTGCATACAGGGCATCTGCTTCCGCCGATTTGATCTTAATTCCATCTGCAATGTATTGCAGCACCTCCGCCACCATTTCACAGGAAGAGGAAGCATACGGTTCTACATAGGAAAGGACCGCATTGTCAATGATCTCGCTGCTCTGTCTGTGATGGTCCAGGACCACGATAGTCTTCACAAGACGCAAAAGTTCCGGTGCATCGGTAATGCTCGGACGGTTTACGTCCACAACCACCAATAGAGTATTACCATCTACCAGCTCTGCAGCCTTAGCTCCGGTCAGGAATAAATCCTCCGGGTAATCGGGATTTCCCACAAAACGATCAAGAATAGGGCGTACTGAGGTAGTTACTTCATTAATAATGATATGGGCCTTCTTATCCATGGCCGTGGCAATGCGGTAAATTCCTACTGCCGCACCAAAGGCGTCGATATCCGTTAAACGGTGTCCCATGATCAGCAGCCGGTCCTTTGTTTCCATCAGCTCTCTTAAGGCGTGAGCCTTTACACGGGCTTTTACGCGGGTGGTCTTTTCCACCTGCTGAGCCTTGCCTCCGAAATACTGGATCCGTTCGCCATCCTTTATCACCGCCTGGTCGCCGCCCCGTCCCAGGGCCATATCAATCGCGATTCTTGCAAACTCATAATTCCGGGAATAGCTATCCCCGTTCATACCAAGGCCAATGCTTAAGGTCACCGCCATCTCATTTCCGATATTGACGGTTTTCACTTCCTCCAGAATAGAAAAGCGGTTTTCTTTCAGCTCCGTGATGTAGGACTGTTTTATGGAAATAAAGTACTTATCTTTTTCCAGCTTCTTAACGATTCCATTCATATTGGAGATGTACTTCGTGATCTTCCGGTCAATGAGGGCAGTAAGCAGAGAACGGCGTACTTCTTCTACGCTCTCTAACGCCTCATCATAATTATCCAGATAAATAAGACCGGCCACCATTTTCTGATCATCCACCATTTGCTTATAGGTGAGAATTTCCGTTTCATCAAAAAGATAGACTGCCACGAGCATCTGTCCGGCAGCCTCCACTCCAACGGATGAAATAATAGCTTCCGGTGAATCTTTCATATAGACAGCTTTTAAGCGGATCTGGTATTTCCGTCCATTGCATACTGCATGCAGAACGGCCGTTCCTTCGCTAAGCTTTAACACTTCCTTCGTGATCTCCGGAAAAATGGTCGTGAGGTTCTTTTTTGTAATCTTTAGAGGCTTTTCTTCCCCTAACACCTCTGAAAACGCTGTATTTCCCCAGAGAATCCTTCCGTTTTCATCCGCCATTCCATACGGAAGTTCCAGATCGGTAAGGAGCTGCTTCTGCATCCAGGAATATTCCGCAGAAAATTCCACAAGGCCGCTCATCAGGAGTTTCCTCCTGTAAGTATAAAGCCAGACTGCTATACCAACATACAAAAGCGTAAAAATCGCCATGATAATGCCTGCCTTTGTACTGGCAGCGCCGATCACCGTATTGGCGGCGATCAGTAGTGCGCTTAGATAAAGCGGCCACTGCATATACGTCCTTAGCTGTCCCTTTATTTTGAACTTTTCTTTCATATCTTTCTCCTTATGGAAAAAAGGGTTCTCTTTTTCACTGTCTTAACATTATATCATAGTCATCTGGGTTCGTCCATTAATTTACAAAAAGTAAGAGAATACAAGGCTTTCCGCAGATATGAAAAGATTATTTAAGGGTTTTTGCGTTACATAAAACGCAAAAACCCCTTTTGACTGTATAACCATTATTTCCAGACTTATCCTGCTTCTGCAAAGGCAAAAATCACTGCCTGCTATCCTTTACGTGTTTTATACGACTTCTCTTTTATTCATTTTATATTGATCAATCATTTTAATAATCTGCGTTTTTGTATAGGGTTTAATAATAAAGCCAAATGCCCGTATCTTCCAGGCTTCCAGTGAAAAGCCGGGAATGCCGGAAAGAAGCACTACCTCCGGTGGGTTCGGAAATTCATACAGCTTAGCTGCAAGAGTAATTCCGCTGATGTCCGGCATGACCACATCCGAAAACACCATATCTACCGGATTTTCTCTCACGTATTGTATGGCCGTAATGGCTTCATTGAAGCTACCGCATAGCTCAATTCCGTCTATTTCCTTTAAAATACGAGTCAGCTTGATTAATAATTCCTCTGAGTTATCCACTACTACAACCCTGATGCTCATAATTCCTCCATGGTTTTATCTCTTTTTCATTGAATGTAATAATACCATTATACTTAAAAATGAATATTCTTTCAACGGGGACAATATAAATTATGACCTTTGCGTCGGTTTTTGATACCTTAACAAGGCTTTTCGACATGAGTAAATGTATATTTTGGCAAAATAAATGTGGGAATAAATGTAGAATTAATAGACAGTCCATCGGAATTTCACAATCCGTTTCGCTACTTGATCAGGTTAAAATCCATTTGGGCGGAATATCCATTACTGCCCTGCCTCTCATTTATCAGAAGCAAGGCAGAGGATCTCCTTATTTGACCGCGATAACTCCCCTCTCTCCGGTGCGGATCCTGACAGCATCTTGTACATCGGATATAAATATCTTCCCATCACCAAATTCTCCGGTATAAGCCCGGTCTGCGATACAGGCGACAACAGCCTCCGCCTGTTCATCCGGCACCACCGTCTCGATTTTTATTTTTGTGAGAAAGTTGTAATCCACTTCAACGCCCCGGACAAACTCCGTCCAGCCCTTCTGGTTTCCGCAGCCCATGACCTGCATGACGCTTAAGCCATTTAAGTTAAGCTTATCTATGACTTCCTTAATCTCCTCAAGTTTCTCCGGACGGATATATGCTTCTATTTTTTTCATATGGCGGCCCTCCTTTCTCTTAATCCATTCCGTTAAATGCGGGATAAGCGGTTTCTCCATGCTCCGAGATATCAAGTCCGAGAGCTTCCTCTTTCTTTGAAACCTTAATCCCTTTCGTAACAAGTGAAGTAATCCTCGCAGTGATCAGAGTTCCTATGACGGCAATCACAATTGTAATCCCAATGGCCGCCAACTGGCGGAGAAAAAGAGCGGCTTCACCAAATGCAAGGCCGTTCCAGGCCGCCGCCGGATTAATGCTGGTTTTCCCAAATATTCCGGTGGCAATCCCGCCCCAGATACCACCGATCCCGTGGCATCCGAATACATCTAAGGCATCATCATAGCCAAATCTGGACTTCACGTAATCAATAAAAAAATAACAAATAGGGCTGACAAGTCCTCCGATAATGATTGCCGCCCAGACCGGTACAAAGCCGGCGCCGGGAGTTATGGCCACCAGGCCGATGACCAGACCGGTGGAAGCACCCACAAGGGTTGGCTTTCCGTTCTTTATAACCTCTACCAGTACCCAGGAAAGGAGGGCAGAGGCCGCTGCAGTGTTGGTCGTCATAAATGCGTGGGCAGCCAGCTCGTTTGCTTCCAGGGCACTGCCTCCGTTAAAACCAAACCAGCCAAACCAGAGCAGGGAAGCACCCAGAAATACGAAGGGAATATTGTGAGGATGGTATGGCGCTTTTCCTAAGTTCTTTCGTTTACCAAGGAGAATGGAAAGTACCAGTGCACTGACGCCGGAGCTGATATGTACTACATTTCCTCCTGCAAAATCAACAGAACCGATCCGGAATAAATAGCCTCCTCCCCATACCATATGAGCCAGGGGATAATAAACGATCAATGACCAGAGCACCATAAAAAGAACGAGGGAAGCAAACTTCATCCGCTCCGCAATGGCTCCCGTGATCAGCGCAGGGGCGATGATGGCAAACATCATCTGAAATATGGCAAAGGCCAAGGTGTTGGGATAAGGCAGAGTTGTGTCCGTAAAGGTGTTGAAATTGAGACCGGCCCATCTTAAATCACCGATGACTCCTCCCAGGTCACCGCTGAAAGACAGGGAAAAGCCGACCAAAACCCACATAACAGATCCGACTCCCATGATGATGGCTGATGACATCATCATATTGATAACATTTTTGCGTTTTACCAGACCTCCGTAAAAAAATGCCAGCCCCGGCGTCATAATAAAAACCAGGGCCGAGCTGATCAAAAGCCAGGCTAAATCTCCATGATCCATAATTGCAGCTCCTCCTTTTTAATTCAAAAAAATGAAGCCATAACTCGTTGTGCCAATGCACAATGTTATGGCTTCGTTGCCTTGAAGTTTTCTGCCGTCTCCGGTATAGGGCTAGACTAAGGCAAGAGCAGTTCTTTGTCAAGAAATTTCCGAAGAACGGCCGGATAAACTTATTTTTTAAATTTACTGGTTTAAAAAATGAATTTAATTCTTTCATTTTCATTGATTTTAAGGGCCTGGCATTGCTATTATAGCAGAACCAGCCCGCCGTTATTAACAATCTCCACCACAGAATGCTTACGCAAATACTCCAGAGCCATCTGCGGAACCTCTGTTCCAATGCGTTTTATAACCCGGCATTCCCTGTATACCTCATAACCTCCGGTGCCGCTGGCCCGGTAATCGCTCATGCAAAGGCTTAAGGTGCGGCCTGCAAGAGGTTCTCCTTTATACAGGATCTTCTTCACCCGGTTTCCCACTGACTCTTTTAAGTCCACTTCAAAGGTGATCCCGGAAAAATAATCATAATTATAATGCTCCACTTTAGGCTTTAAGAACACGTCTGATATCTCAATATTCCCATCTTTTAAAGTAAAATATTCAGCGCAGCGCTCCAAAGCCTTCTTAAGGAACTCTTCCTTTACCTCAAGGACCACAAGGGTATTGGAAAACGGATAGACCCGCACCAGATCCCGCATCGTCACATGATCCGGCAGGCTGATGGGAGAATTTCCCAGGCCAACGCAGGAGATATCCGCTCCCGTATAGCTAAGCTGGACCTGATTGAAAAAATCTGCGATAGGCGACCCATAGAGGGCCATATCAAGCTTGCTCTTTTCCGGAACCGGCTCCTTTAAGCGGCCGATGTCCACATCCAGCCATTCCTGTACCGCTTCCTCCAGAGGAAGCAGAGACTCGTAAGGCTCTTTCCCATGATCCTCCCCGGCAGGGCATATGGAAGATTTCACCGAAACCTTCCCGTTATCAAGCCTGATATCCAGGCAGGCATACTGTGCGGCATTAGGAGCCAGCTGCAGGGTATGGGTCCCGAATAGATCTCTTCCTGGAACTGACATGTGCTGGTGGGCAGTCAAAAGGATGTCGTAATCCAGCTCCTTCAAAATGCGGCATCCCACATTTTCTCCTGATGTACTTAAAACCATTCCATTGTCAAGATCACATTCATAGCCGCCGTGATAGATGCAAACGGTGACATCTGCCTGGTTTTTTAAATTTTGCAGCTCTTTTGCTGCCGCTTCAAACGCATCGGTAATGTGGATCTTCTCTAAATGCTCCGGCTGTTCCCATACGTTTACATAATCTGTCACAATGCCGGTCACTCCCAGGCGAAGCCCATTTTCCAGCATAAAGACATGGCTCCTTGCTATCCGTGCCTCTCCTTCCAAATCTGTAGCATTGGCACAGAGGCAGATTCCTTTAAGTGCCTGAACGTATTCTGCAAGACACTCATAGCCAAAATTAAAATCATGGTTTCCCGGAACAACGGCATCGTAACCTGCTTCGTTGTATACCCTTGCTATGGGATGTATTCCTGGGGCAGCTTCCTTCCGGGAAGTGGTATAGGTGGCAAAGGGCGCGCCCTGCAGCGTATCTCCTCCGTCAAATACAAGAGTATTTCCATCTTTTTTAAAATTGGAGATGCAGTTTAATAGTCCCATGGGCCGTTCTTCTCTGTCACCGTAAGAGGTGGGGAACAGGTATCCGTGCACATCCGAGGTGTAATAAATTCTTGCCTGTTTCTCCAATTGATCACCCCCTGGCCAGCTTCACACGTATTTTGGTGGATATGTATTCCACAATAAGAACTAAAACCACAAGACCGACCAGAATGGCTCCCGCCTCATTCCACCGGTAGGCATTCATGGCAAAGATCAAGGGTGCACCAATGCCTCCGGCTCCCACCAGTCCCAGAACCGTTGCATCCCTTAAGTTAATATCAAACCGGTAGATTACCGTAGATGCAAAGTTGGGAATCAGCTGGGGCAGGATTCCATACCGGATTTTCTGAAACGTATTGCAGCCGCAGGCATCTAAGGATTCCAGAATCCTGGTGTCCAGATCCTCGATGGCTTCAATATACATTTTGGATACCATACCGATGGAGCAGACGGACATGGTTAAAAGTCCGGTAAATGCACCGGGTCCGCTGACGCGGATGAACATAAGACCATATACAAAGGCCGGAATGGTCCTCACCGCCATGATCACCAGACGGCTCAAATAGGCAATGGGAGCCGGCATCAAATTGGAAGCGGATAAGAAGGATAAGGGAATGGCGAGAAATGCCCCCACAATGGTTCCTAAAAATGCAATGCAGACCGTTTCCAAAAGAAGGTATGGAACTCCCTGTACGGTCAAATTAAACAGCAGTTTCCTGTCCGGGTGAAGAATTCCGTTTAAAATATTACCGGCAATTTTAAGCCCTCCAAGTCCGCTTCCTGAAAAATCCACGGCAGAGCCTGACCATAGAATAAGAGCCAGGACAATCACGGACACGGTTATCTGGTAAACGGTGTTTCTTGGGCGTTCTTCATATGCTTTTTCAATCTGTTTATTCATCTGTCAGCCCTCCTATACCAGTTTCCGGCGGCAGTAACGGCTCACCGACTCAATTAAAAATACGGCAACAAACAGCATGATAAGGATCATGCCAACACTGGGATATTCTCTCCAGCCCAACTTCTCATTCAGAATCAGCCCAAGGCCGCCTGCGCCCACGTAGCCTAAAATCGCTGCATAACGGACATTTCCCTCAAAGCAAAACAATCCATTGGAAATATAGGAAGGAAGCACCTGAGGAATGATGGCACTCACAAAGGCCCGCACCTTGGTGGCTCCGATGGCCTCCATGGCTTCAAAGGCTCCCATATCGGCAGTTTCAATCTCTTCATATAAAATCTTACCCATATAGGCAAAGGTGAAAACGGCAATAGCCGTGGTTCCTGCCAGGGTACCCAGTCCGAACACATAAGTAGCGATCAGAGCGGTCACCAAAGTGGGAAGTGTCCTTACAATGCTTAAGAACAATCTCATGATGCTGACGACTGCAGGACTTTTTATGATGTTGGTGGAAGCTGCCATAGCAAAAGGAATGACCAGCACCGCGCCAACCACGGTCCCCAGAAGCGACATCTTGATGGTGTCAAACAAGGGCTTCCACACCTGAGAGCTATAGGAAAAAGCCGGAGGAACCATCATTCCCAATATTACAAAGAACTGATTTCCCCTTTCCAACAAGACCCTCATGTCAAAACCGGTGATTTTCACAGAAAGCACAGTTAAAAACACCAGGATCAAAGCGATCAAAGGAAGCCTGGAAGCCGGCCGGAAGACGGTCTTTCCGCTGGACAATACGATTTTCCTGGGCGGAAATATCTTGTCATATAAACTCATCCTGCTGCCTCCTCTTCTTTTCCTTCATATATTTCATCTAAAATATCCTGGGTAACTTCAGAGGAGGGGCCATCGTATACGATCTGACCAGCCCGTATGCCTACAACGCGGCTTGCATACTGGAGCGCCAGATCCACATGGTGAATATTTAACAGGATGGTAATGTTCATTTCCTTATTGATCCTTAAAAAATCTCCCATAACCTGTTTGGCCGTAACCGGGTCAAGAGAAGCCACCGGCTCATCTGCCAGAATGATCTGGGGATTCTGAGCCAGGGTCCTTGCAAGCGCAACCCTCTGCTGCTGGCCGCCTGACAGCTGATCCGCACGGACAAACGCCTTATCCAGGATTCCCACCTTGTCAAGTGCCTCTAAGGCTCCCAGCTTATCCTCCTTTGGATAAATGCCAAACAGAGCCTTTAAAAACGGCAATTCCGGCACCTTTGACATAAGAACATTATTAATAACCAGAGTTCTCGTCACCAGGTTAAAGGATTGGAAGATCATGCCGATCCTGCGGCGGAAACGCCTTAACTCCTTTCCCTTTAGCTGCATCACATCAGTCCCATCAACAGTCAGGGTTCCTTCCGTGATATCATGCATGCGGTTAATGGTACGGAGAAGGGTGGATTTTCCGGCACCGGAAAGGCCGATGATCGCTACAAATTCCCCCTGTTCAATCTTTAAGTTCACATCTTTTAAGGCATGAAAACCATTCGGATACTTCTTGCCCACCTGATTAAATTCAATCATATTTTCCTCATTTCCCAGGATAGAGTGCGGAGGCGCCGCAAATGTTTTCCGTTTACGACGCCTCCGCAGCCTGTGTGTATTATTTATTTCGCATTTAATTCCTTAATCATCTTCTGTGCCGCACGTTCATTGTCATAATCAGAGCTCTGTGCAGGCTGATATCCATTGTGGCTGTAGATGGCGATGACTTTCTTGCCCTCTTCCGTGTTGCCAATGTTGATAAATGCGTTCTGAACTGCCTTTATAAACGCATCATCCATGATTTTGGAGGTCTTGCTCACGCTGACCGTATCATTGAAAATAGGAGGAGTCACACCGATTACACCTGTTTCTTCCCAGATGGAGCCGGCTCTTCCGTATTCAGATTTCCATTTCTCCTCATAATCCCTGCGGGCGTCCGCATAGGTACAGAGAACATCCACCTGACCGGAAGCAAGTCTTGCAAATGCGCTTCCATAGGAATCAGACTGAACTGCGTGGGAAAGATTTAAAATATTCTTCTGGAAATTATCCTGAAGCCATAAGGAGGGATAAATGTATCCTGCTGGTGAAGAGGATGACATAACGCTCCAGTTTGCTCCGTCTAAATCCTCAAAGGTCAACGCTTCGCCCTTGTTTACCTTATCTGACAACGCTTTTCCCTTTTCAGAAGGTCCTGCAATAATAAGCGCGCGATAGGAAGTTGCCTGATCTTTGGTTCCCTCGGTTGCCTTACCGTCATTCCAGTCCTTTGCGGAATCAAAATTCTTGCTCAATGCATCCCTGGTGGCCGTAAGAATCACTTCTGCGCCATCATCATAAAGGACATAAGTTCCTCCAGGAATCAGACCGATATCTGCAGTACCTGCGGAAAGAGCCTCTCCAACCGCTTCATAGCTGGTTCCAACCGTAATTACTACTTCACCGATATCATAGCCTTCTTTTCCCAGCTCTGACTTCAGCATGTCTTTTAAAGGCTCTGTGGCGGTTACGATCTCTTGCGGCTCTCTGGAAGGAACAAAGTATACATTCAGTTTATCAACCTTCTTGTTCTCAGCTTTTGCCTCCGCCTTTGTGGTTTCTCCTGCTGCAGAAGACGCTGCCTCGGTCCCTGCTGCGGTTGTGGCTGCTGTTTGGCTGCCGCCAGAACATCCGCCGATCATCGCTGCACAAAGTGCTGCTGCCATTAATACAGAAACTGTTTTTTTCATACTGCTCTCCTTTTTGTGTGATTCATCGGTTCTTGGGATCATGAGTCATCACGCACTGTCCCCTACCTCTAGCTTTGTCGGGAGAAAAATTGTCATATTGTCCTTACGGCCTTCCTGGATCTGTTCTAACAGAAGCTTGATCGCTGTCTGCCACACGATATCAGGAAACATCCGGACCTTGGTGTACGAGGGCCATTTGGATTCTAGGGTCTCAATGTCCTTATAGATGACCACAGCCACATCCTTTGGCACGCGAAGTCCTGCATCCTGAAAAGCTTCCAAAGCCCCTTCTGCGACCTCTTCGCTTCCTAAGAGCACCGCTTCCGGCAGACGGCCCGACTGGATTGCCTTTTTTGCCAGATTATAACCGCTTTCCCTGCTGATATCGCCTATGTAAAAATTCTCTTCCTCATAAAAGCCTCTCTGCATAAAAGCTCCCCGGATTCCTTCCAGTCTCCGGTAACCGATTCTTACCTGGCCTTCTTCATAAGTTCCTCCGATATAGCCGACGCTGCTGTATTTTTTCTGGTCCATAAGATAGTCCAGCATTTCATGGATTCCCTTATTAAAGTCCATGACAATGCTGTCATACTCATAATCCTTTGGATCCGAATTGATGAATACGATGGCAAAACTCTGCATACGCAGAAACTCCATCTCTTCATCAGAAAAAACGCCGAAGGCCATGATACCGTCGTACTGTCCAGGCTGATTTTTATCCAGACGTTCAAACCGCACATCATTTTTTCCTGACATGGACTTTGCGATTAAGTCCAGGGAAGAAAGCCTGATGTTGGTCCGGTCTTTCCGGATAATATGCCAGTCAGCTACTCCTATGACAATTCCTCTTTCTTTTTGCGCATGACGCCTCCTGGGTGGGACATATTTTAACTCGTGGGCAATTCTGAATATCCTTTTTCTCACTTCCGAACTTACCACAATGGTATCATCCTGGTTTAATACCCTTGATACCGTTGCAATGGATACATCCGCAAGCTGCGAAATTTCTTTTATTGTAGCCATAATCTATATCCTCACCTTCCAATTTTCATTATAATTGCAGTTTCTGTCAGCGTCAATAAGTAAAGTAAAATTTTACTAAATTTTTACTTAGTTTTGATTCCTAATTCACAAAAAGGATGTCTGACTTGAGACATCCTTTTCCTATACTACATGGTCCTTTGTCACGCCCTCCCTTTGTCCAGGCTGTGACTTGAGCGATCAGCGAACCAGTTAATCCTCATTTCCTCCCAGATTCAGCTTTGCAAACGCATCTGCAAAGGCTGAATTGATGGGCTTATCCGCTTCCTTTTTCTGCTGATTCAAATACTTTGCCACATCCTTTTTGGATACCCCGGCGCCTTCCTTGGCACGTCGTTCCTTAAAGTTAGAAAGCTTTTCCTTGTAGCCGCATTTGCAGACAAAGATCTGTCCGTCTCCTTTTCCCTTAAGCTCCAGCTTCTTATGGCAGACCGGGCATCTTGCATTGCTGGTTCTGGAAACGGTCTCCCGGTGCCCGCACTCCCTGTCCTGGCAGACCAGCATATCGCTGTTTTTTCCTTTGACTGCCAGCATCCGTTTGCCGCAAACCGGGCATTTGTGATTGGTTAAGTTGTCATGGTTAAAACTGCCTTCGCCTGACTTGATCTGATGAATCAGATCACCGGAATACTGCCTGATGTCCTTCATAAACGCGGCCCGTTTTAATTTCCCCCCGGCAATTTCGGAAAGTCTCATCTCCCATTCAGCCGTCAGCTCCGGTTTCTTTAGATCCTCCGGTACAAGAGTGAGCAGCTGTTTGGCCTTGGAGGTCAAATAGATGTCCTTCCCACGCCGTTCTAAAAGAAAGCTGGAAAACAGCTTTTCAATGATATCCGCTCTTGTGGCCACGGTCCCAAGTCCCCCTGTTTCTCCCAGGGTCCTTGCCATATCACGGTCTTTTGTTTCCATATAGGAAACCGGATTTTCCATGGCGGAAAGAAGGGTCGCTTCCTGAAAGGGTGACGGAGGCTTTGTCTTTCCTTCAGTCATGACAACCGTAAGACTTACAAGCCGGTCTCCCTTTTTCATGACAGGAAGATTTTGCTCCTTTAATTCCTGCTCCTCGTCTTCCTCATCCTGAGTTTCATAAACTTCCTTCCAGCCCAGTGCCTTTACGGTCTTTCCTCTGGCCGCAAGAATTTCTCCTCCTAAATCCAGGATAATTTCTGTCTGTTCATATTCAAAAGGAGGATATAGTACCGCCAAGAACCTGCGGACCACCAGATCATAGATCTTCCGCTCGTCAATGGTCATATGCTCCATCTGGACAAACTGTTCCGTAGGAATGATGGCATGATGATCTGTCACCTTCTTGTCATTTACAAAGGAAGGAGCTGCCTGGATCCTCTGGTTCATCAGCCTTCCGGCCAGCTTCCGGTATGGCCCAACGCCGCAGGCCTCCAGTCTTTCCTTGATGGATGGAACGATGTCCGAGCTTAAATACCTGGAATCTGTTCTGGGGTAAGTAAGGACCTTGTGGTTTTCATAAAGCCTCTGCATGATATTTAACGTCTCTTTTGCAGAATAGTTAAACCTTCGGTTGGCTTCCCTCTGCAGCTCCGTTAAATCATAAAGCTGAGGAGATTCCATCTTCTTCGGAACGCTTTTTACCTCTGTAACCATGCCCTCGCCCTGGGCTTTCATTTTATTTAGAAGGGCTTCCACCCGGTCCTTATCAAAGGAACGGAAACTCTTTGATTTCTCATCCCGCCAGGTAAAGGAGAGGGCCGGGGTTGTACATTTGGCTGTAATGCCGTAGTAAGGCTTGGGAACAAAATTTTTGATTTCCTCTTCTCTCCTTGCGATGATGGCAAGCGTAGGGGTCTGCACCCGGCCGCAGCTTAAGCTGGCGTTGTATTTGCAGGTCAGCGCCCTGGTGGCATTGATACCCACCAGCCAGTCCGCTTCGGCACGGCACATGGCGGCATCGTACAGGTTATCGTACTCATGACCATTTTTTAATTTTGCAAATCCTTCCTTAATGGCCTTATCCGTAACAGAAGAGATCCAGAGCCTTTTTATTGGCTTCTTATTCCCCGCCTTTTCAAGAATCAGTCTGGCTACAAGCTCCCCTTCCCGTCCGGCATCCGTAGCAATGATAATTTCACCCACATCTGCACGGTGAATCTGGGTTTTTACCACACGGTACTGCTTGCCGGTCTGTTTGATCACTTCAAGCCGGAACTGGTCCGGCATCATGGGAAGATTCTCTATCTTCCATTCCTTATATTTGGGATCATAGTCTTCAGGGTCAGCAAGCGTCACCAGATGGCCAAGTCCCCAAGTGATCACATAATTTTCCCCTTCGATTACTCCATTGTTGTTCTTATTGCAGTGAAGGACCCGGGCAATGTCCCTGGCCACTGACGGTTTTTCCGCTATAATTAATGATTTCATGTAATTCCTCCAAACTCAAGTCTCTTCCAATTATATCGTATTGTCCAGGTTATTACAACTTCTACATCATATCAAGCCGTGCCAAAAAAGCCGTTCCTGTCATGCGGTAACAGGAGCGGCTTATTGGAGGAGTCATGATCCCTCACGGGTCAATTGAAGGTATCATCAGAGGGTTCGTCTGATGTATAGAATATTCACATGTAGTTAGTTAAAACTAACTATCTTTATATTATCATAAACGAAAATGAAATACAAGAGATTTCTTGAAATTATTTCTCATTAACTTATTTAATCTTCCTGTCCCAACACAATGTTATGGATCCACACGCCTTTTTTCACCAGCACAAAACCAACAATGCATTTTATGATCTCCACCATCTGGCACATGAAATATAGCGGTACGATAGGAATGACAGTATACCGGCTGAGGGTATAGGCAACCGGAATGCTGACCACCCACATGAAAACACTGTCAAACAAAAAGGTGATAAACGTCTTTCCACCGGAACGCAGGGTAAAATAAGCCACGTTCATGAATGCGTTCATCGGCATACACAAGGCCAGTATGCGGATAAACTGGACGGCCAGGCTCCTGACCTCGTCCGTGGTATTGTAGATCATAGGGAACAGAGGGGCTGTAATTGCTAAAAGTCCTCCCATGAGCACGCAAGAACCAATGGAAAAGGCAATCAGTTTCGTGTCCGTATCCCTGGCTTCTTCCATCTTTCCGGCTCCCAAAAGCTGTCCCACAATGATAGAGACCGCACTTCCAAGGGCTAAGTAAACCACATTAAATACATTTCCTATGGTTGAGGATATATTAAGGCCTGCCACCGCAGTCAATCCTCTCACAGAGTAGCACTGCATCAAAGTAGCCACTCCCGCAGCCCAAAGGGCTTCGTTTACGATAAGAGGTGTCCCCTTAATAAAGATATTCTTCACAAGGCCAGCCGGTATATAAAAGCTTTTATAAGCTCCTGAAATAAACGGATTCTTTTTCGGATTCCTATGAGTCCAGACTATTATGATCGCTGCTTCTACGAATCTGGCCATAACGGTTGCAATTGCCGCCCCCACTACACCAAGGACCGGGGCTCCAAGCTTTCCAAAGATCAGGATATAATTAAACACAAGATTTACCAGGACTGCCACAATTCCGGCTTTCATGGGAACTACCGTTTCTCCGCACTCCCTTAAGGTACTGACATAAGCCTGTTCAATTGCAAAGGGTACCAGACCAATCAGCATGACAAGCATATACCGTCTTCCATGCATCAGTGCTGTCGCAAGCTCCGTATCATTCCCCTCTCCATGGAGGTACATGGCGATCATATCTTCTCCTAAGAAGTAAAACAACGCCACTGCAACTGCAGACAGAAGCGCGCAGCAGATGATTTTAAACCGGAACGTATGCCGCACTCCGTCATGCCTTCCACAGCCAAAGAACTGGGCACCGAAGATTCCTGCTCCCGATATGATTCCAAAAATACTGATGTTAAAGACAAAGATCAGCTGGTTTACAATAGCTACGCCGGACATCTGCTCTGTCCCTACCATACCCACCATAATATTATCCAGCAGGCTGACAAAGTTGGTGATCCCGTTTTGAACCATAATGGGAATGGCGATTGTCAACACCATTCTGTAAAACGCCTTATTTCCGATAAATTTTTTCATAAGTTCTTCCAGTAAAAGCGCGCTTTTCTGTTATACCTCCGTAACGTAAATTTTCTACCGTCAAGCGGATATTCGCAATCCGCTTCGCTACTTGCTCATAACCGGATAGCAGCTATCGCTGCTTGTTAAGTGGAGCTTGTACTCCACCTGACACAAGGTCTTACTTGATTCGGTTAAACAGAGTATCATACTACTTTAATATGGAACAAGGGCCTATGTCAACAAAATCTGATTATTTTACCCGGTTTTTCACTGAGAGTGACTGCGGATAATCAATAGACGGGAGCCTCTGTCCAACGGTCACAATCCCGTCAGGCAGCGGTTCCCGCCTATCCATATCTATCTCTTGCGAATTTTACTTCTCCTTTGCCTTGGCAAACAGGCTTTGAAGAAGAATAAAAAATGCCAGCAGCGCCGCAATGGTGATCTTCGTCCACCAGGATGAAAGCGTCCCCTGGAAGGTGATGAATGTCTCTATGGTTCCCTTTATTAAGACCCCAAACAGACTCCCGAATACATTTCCCACACCTCCGGAAAGCAGTGTCCCTCCAATAACTGCTGATGCGATGGCTTCCATCTCAAAGCCCTTTGCCTGCTCCACAAAGCCCGCACAGGTATTTAAACAGAACAGAAATCCGCCTAATGCACATAAAAAGCCGTTTATGACATACACCAAAAGCTTCGTGCGCTTTACATTTAGCCCCATCATCAGCGCAGATTGCTCATTTCCGCCTACCGCATAAATCGTCCGCCCGAACTTCGTATATTTTAGAGCCACGAAGACCAGCACCAGTACCACCAACGCGATGATAACGCTTGGATAAAGGAAGGGATAGTTCACCACACCCTTTTTATTTACGGTTCCTCCCAGAAAGGTCAAATTAATTTTACTCTTCGCCCATTTTAAAAACAGCTCATTCTTCACGCTGATCATTTCCTGGCTGATGATGGCCGTCATGCCTCTGGCAAAGAACATTCCTGCCAGGGTCACGATAAATGGCTGTATTTTTAGGTAGGCAATAAAAAATCCCTGGGCCAGGCCAAAGAAGATACCCATGACCAAAACCGTCAAAAGGGCCGGAACAGCTCCAATTCCCTTTACTTCCATCATCCAGGCCAGCATCATGCAGGCAAGGGCCACCACAGAACCAACTGAAATATCAATCCCTCCTGTGATCATGACCATGGTCATGCCTGCCGCAATCACGATCAGACCGGCATTGGAGATGAAAAGGTTTAAAAATACCTGGGGCTTTGCAAATCCTTTGCTATTAAAAATTATGATTCCAGCTATATACATTGTCACGAAAAGGGCAATGGTGATCATAAGCAGAAATATTTTTCCGTCTGTCTTCCCTCTGTTCTTCATTTATGCCACCCTCTTTCCCGCTTCACGGCCTGTTTGGAACCTTTTTGCCATTTTTTTAAGCTCCGTTGACTGAAGGGCAACGATGATCACCACAACGATTGCCTTATAAACCGGTATTTGGTCCGGAGAGACTCCCATGGCGTATAAGGTGGTACTTAAAGCCTGAATGGTATAGGCACCAATGACACTTCCAAGGAGAGAGAACTTACCGCCTCCCAGGCTGTTGCCTCCTAATGCTACTGCAAGGATCGCATCCAGCTCCAGATTAAGTCCGATGTTGTTGGCGTCTGCCGAATAGATTCTGGAAGATGCAACAAGGCCGGATACGCCGGCGCAAAGGCCGCAGAATACATAGGACAGAAAGATGATCCTGGAAGACTTGATTCCCATAAGCCTGGAAGCCCTGGAGTTGATTCCTACCGTCTGGATGTAAAGCCCCAGTGTAGTTTTTTTAAGTAATATGTAAGTAAGGATCACTACCAGAAGCGCCACAAATACGGGTGTTGGAACAGGAATCCCGGGAATGCTGGCTCCCAGCATTTTATAAGATTCCACCCGAATGTAGGTGATCTGCCCTCTGGTGATCAGCTGTGCCATACCTCGCCCTGCCGTAAACAGTATCAAGGTCGCTACCATGGGCTGGATCTTCATCTTCGCCACCAGGAATCCATTAAAGCATCCGCATAACATACCTGCAAAAACTGCTGCCAGCACACCTAATATATAGGGATTTTGAAACTCATTCACGGTCTGCAGTCCGCCTGCCAGTATATAGCAGCAAACGGCTCCGGCCACAGACATGACCGCTCCCACAGAAATATCCGTACCCCCGGAAGCCGCTACAACCATGGTCATTCCCACAGACAGGATCACCAGATCACTGGCCCGGTTGATCACATCGATAATATAACCGTATAAAACACCGTTTTTTATTGTTACCTGAAAAAAAGTAGGTGTTTTGATAAGGTTTGACAACAGCACCAGAACAAGGCAGAACAAAGGCAGAAACAAGCGGGTTCCTGTTAGTTTCTTCACAAACACGATCAGCTTATTCATCTCCCGCACCTCCTGCAATCGCCTTCATAATGTTATTCTGGTCCAGTTCGCCTTCTTTAAGCTCTCCCACCTTCTGCCCATCCCGGAGTACGGCCATACGGCTGCAGGTACGCAGCATTTCCTCTACCTCCGAAGAGATAAACATTACAGCCTTGCCCTCCTCTGAAAGCTTTACCACCAATTTCTGAATCTCTGTCTTGGTACCGACATCGATCCCTCTGGTGGGTTCATCTAGTATGAGAAAATCCGGGTCCGTAAGGAGCCATCTTCCTAAAATTACCTTCTGCTGGTTTCCTCCGCTTAAGCTTTTTACGGGAGTCTCCCTGTTAGCCGTCTTTATCTGTAATAGTTCTATATACTTATCTGCAAGCTCCTCCTGCTCTTTTCTTCCAAAAGGCCGGAACATTCCCTTCTTTGCCTGAAGCGCCAAAATCAAATTGTCACGTACCGATAGATCCGCCACGATCCCTTCCTCCTTCCGGTTTTCCGGAAGATACGCCATACCAGCCATCATGGCGTCAAGGGGAGCCGCCACTGAAACCGGCCGGCCGTTTACTTTTAACGTCCCGCTGTCTGGCTTATCCGCTCCATAAAGGCTCCTGGCAAGCTCCGAGCGTCCGGATCCCAAAAGCCCGGTAAGGCCGATTACCTCCCCTTTACGGACCTTTAAGTCGTAGGGCTTTATAGTACCCTGCTTCCCGATTGCCTGTGCATCGATCACCAATTCCCCGGACCGTTCCTTTGCCTCTCCACTTTTCTTTATGGCAGCCAGATCGTCAAAATCTTTTCCCATCATCTTGGCTACCAGCTGTACTCTGGGCAGCTTTTCCGTTTCATACTCTCCAACCAGAGCCCCATTTCTCAAAACGGTGATCTTATCGCAAACCTCATATACCTGTTCCAGGAAATGAGTGACAAAAATGATTCCTACCCCTTCTGATTTGAGGCGGTTCATCAGACGGAACAGCTTCTCCACCTCATTGTCATCTAAAGAAGAGGTGGGTTCGTCTAGAATCAAAACCTTTGCGGACATATCCACTGCCCTGGCAATGGCAAACATCTGCTGCAAAGCGATGGAATAGTTCTCAAGAGCCCTTGTCACATCTATATGGATATCCAGACTCTCCATTAAATCTTTCGCCTTTTTATTCATGGTTTTCCAGTCGATGATGCCTGCCCGCTTCGGCTCCCTGCCAATGAATAAATTCTCCGCTACAGATAAATTGGGGCAGAGATTGACCTCCTGGTAGACCGTGCTGATCCCATGAGCCTGGGCCTCCTGGGGAGAATGATTGATCATATTCCCTTTAAACCCGTCAATGGTGATTTCTCCTGATTCAAACTCCTCCACACCTGTCAGCACTTTAATAAGGGTGGATTTTCCAGCTCCGTTTTCCCCCATCAGCGCATGGATCTCTCCCCTTCTCAACGTGAAGTCTACATGATCAAGGGCCTGCACACCTGGAAATGTTTTTGATATACTTCGCATGGCTAATACGATTTCATTGGGCATAGAATCCCTTCCTTTCCTCCCCCGTCCTGCTGAAACCGGCAAATTCAGGGATCAAAAAAGGTGCGGAGCGGAGGACTATAAACCTCCGTCCTCCATTCCCCTGCACCTGTTTATCCAGATTCATTTCTGCTTACGGCTCTAAAGCCCTATGGATTAATAGGCTCTCTTTGGTTTTTCCTGAGCCGCCGTATCAGCCGGATATACTCCTTCCTGTACATAGGCGATCTTATCTACGCTTTCACCCTTTTCCAGCTTCTGAATGATTTCAGCCACGCGGGGGCCATGAAGCGGGTTACATTCTACGGAAACATTCATATCACCGGCAATCATGGAATCAAATGCAGCTGCAACCGCATCAAAGGAAATGATGATGATATCACCATTTGGCCCGCAGGTCTTTCCTGCCGCCTTAATAGCGTCAATGGCTCCAAAGGCCATGTTGTCATTTTCTGCAATCACAACGTCAATATCCTGATAGGTCTTTAAGAAGGATTCCATTACTTCCTGTCCCTTTGCCTGAGTGAACTCTCCTGTCTGCCGCTCCAGCATCTTCCACTTTGGATAATCTTTCATCTTCTCTTCCACGCCGTCGGTACGTCCGATCTGAGCAGAAGAACCAATGGTTCCCTGTAGAGTTACGATGTTGATGTCATCATCTGAACGATTGTTCTTCTTTAAATAATCACCAAGCCATGCTACCGCATCATAACCTTCCTGAAGGAAATTGGAACCGACCCATGCAGTATAGAGGGAATCGTCGGAAACATCGATCATACGGTCAACGATGATGACCGGAATCCCCGCATCCTTTGCTTCCTGTAAAACCGTATCCCAGCCCGTTTCCGTCACCGGTGCAATCACAATATAGTCCACATCCTGCTGGATAAAGTTACGGACAGCCTTTAGCTGGTTTTCCTGCTTCTGCTGTGCATCATCGAATATCAACTTGTACCCGTTCGCTTCCGTAAACGTGGATTTCATGGATTCTGTGTTAGCTGTTCTCCAGTCAGATTCCGCTCCTACCTGGGAAAAACCTACCACAAGCAAATCCTTTTTTTCTTCTGTCTTGGGTGCCTCTGTCTTGGCTGCCTCAGTCTTAGCCGCCTCTGTTTTTGTTTCCCCTCCTGCCGGCGCCGCGGTGGTCGCTGCAGTCTGAGAACCGCTGCATCCGGATAAAACCATAGCTGCAGTCATGGCAGCCGCCGTCATTATGCCCAGTAATCCTTTCTTCATATCCGTTCCCTCCAAAATGATCGATGTGTTTACTTTTCTTAGTAACTACCAGTATCATAGCGGTTACCGGCTTTCTTCTCAATGCAATATCTTTTGTAAACGGTTGAGATTCTTACGCCTTTGCCGGTCATTCCAAAATATGGTTGGATTTTTTCGGAAAAAGGTTGATTTTTATCTGTTCCCCTTTAAAGCAGCCGGGATCCTAACGGTAACAGAGGTTCCCACCCCATACTCGCTTTCGATGGAAACCCCATAGGTTTCACCAAAATTAAGCCGGATCCTCTCTGCCACATTGGCAATTCCAAATCCTTCCCGCAACCCTAAGTCTTCCCCGCCGTTTCGCACTAGTCTCTGCATTTTTTCAAGTTCTTCCGGCTTCATTCCGATGCCGTTATCCTCCACCTTTAGCAGAATGTCCTCTTCCTCCTGCCAGCCACTGATCTTTAGAAAGCCCTTTTTCCTGCAATTCTTAATCCCATGGTAAAGGGCATTCTCCACAATCGGCTGCAGAGTCAATTTCAACGTAGAGAAGTCCATGATCTGCTCCTTAAAATCGATCTCATAATCCATAATGTCCTCATAGCGGAAATGCTGGATCTGAAGATAGCTCTTTACATGTTCCGCCTCTCCCCTGATGGTGATAAAATCCTTTCCATTGTTAAGCCCCATCCGCAGAAAGGAAGAAAGGGCCGTGATCATGTCCACCACATCCTGATGACGTTTCCCCTCTGCCAGCCAGACGATGGTATCCAGGGTATTATAAAGAAAATGAGGATTGATCTGAGCCTGTAAAAGCTTTAATTCGGTTTTTCTCTTGAGCTCCTGTTCTTCCCTAATATGTTCAATCAGCTCCCCGATCCGGATTACCATGTGATCATACTGGTCGCTTAGCATCTGGATCTCACGTATATTACTTTTGGGCGCATTGACCTTTAAGCTGCCGTTTGCAAGCACCATGGTATATTGACACAATTCCTCAATGGGTTTTGTAATCTTCTTTCCAAAGGAAGAAAAAGAAACGATTAAAAACACGATGATGTAAGCAGAAACCACGATACATGAGGCAATGACCCTCTTTGTCTGAGAGTCCAGCTTTAAACGGGTGGATTCTAAGGTCTTTGTTTCGTTGTAAATATAATCGGACATGGTTTCTTGAATCAGTTCAGTGATTATGTAAATATCCTTATCCAGACGCTCCATATTCCGGTCATAATCACCGATAATATTGCTGGTACGGATGTCTTCAATCCTCTTTTCCAGAATTCCGATCAGAATGATGATCCCATCTAACCCCTTTTTGCTGTTTTCCTGGGGAGTGGAATCCTTTAACTGTTCAAACAATCTACGGGAATTTTCCAGCTCTTCATAGGGATTCAGCGAATCAAAGGTGTCCGCTCCTATGACAATGCGGTACATCTTATAATCGATGTTGGATTTAAAGTCAAAATTAAACTCCGTAGCCATAGTTAAGTTCCGGATGCTTTGCCGATACTGTTCGTTCTGCCATGCCATCATATACAGCAATATCCCAATCATAATAATGACCGGGATAAATACGATTGCCTGCATGGATTGTAATTTAGCTTTGATTGAATCACGTTTTTGTATCATTTCTGCCTCCTGACCGGAATGCTTTCGGCGTAATTCCATGAGTCTTTTTAAATATGTAGCTGAAATAGTGAGGATCTTTATACCCCACCTGATACCCGATTTCCGAGGCCCGAAGGTCTGTCTTTAAAAGCAGCTCCTTAGCCGCTTCCATACGAACCTTTGTTAAATATTCCACAAATGTAATACCCATTTCCTGACTAAATATGGTGCTGAAGTAATTAGGGCTTATATTCACGCTGGAGGCTACCACATTTAAGGAAATGTCCTCATCCTTATAGTGGCTTTCAATGTAATCCTTGGATCGATCAAGAACCAGGCGGTACTTTTTCTGAGAACAGGTGGTACGGAGGGTGATGGCCTTTTTAAGGATCTCCCTGGCGTACTTTACTGCCCCTTCTTCAGATCCCACACAAGGCTTTAAGGTCTTTCCATCTCCAAATTCCTTTAAAACCTGCTCCGGCTCAAAACCAAGCTGGGTGACAAAACCAATAACAGCAAGATAAACATCCATCAGCAAATACTGTCGGAAGATCAGGGACTTAAAATTACTGCCGCAAGCCTCTAAATATTCTTCCAGAAAATACTTCACCTCAGATATCGAACCATTTTTAAGGAAATTAGGAACTATATCCCGGCTAAGTTTGGTTATGTCCATCCCTTCTAAGCTGATGGTTCCTGAATCATCATGAAGCCGGACGGCTGCCTCTGCCGTAAGAAGCTGGTTGTATTCCAGCATGTATCGGCAGGCGTAGGCTCTGCTGGCCGCCTTAAAACAGGTTTTCAGTTCACTGAGCCTGTATACCGGAACACCAATTCCCCCGAAATATTCCATGCCTGGGCAGGACTCCACAAGTCGTACCAAAAGCTCCTGGCAGGCAGTGGTCTTTCTATCTAAGTCTTCCCAATCGTTTCCCATGACCAGAAATGCATACCCTTCTGTCAGACGGTTAAATACGATGACTTCTGCCCTATTCTCAAACCGGTCCTTTATCATCTCATCAAACATAACAACCTGATCCGTAAACTGCTCCTGACTGCCGGAAACCCTTGCCTGAAATAAAATCAGATTATACACCGGTGCGCTAAGGGACAGACTATGTTCCCGGCCCTTTAAAAGGATCTCCTGAAGGCTTAAGTTTCCTGATACAATGGTATCAAACAGCCGGTCCCGCTCCATCCGCTTTCTTTCCTCCTGCTGCTTTAGAAACTCCAATTTATAGCCCCTCTCACTTTTTTCCTGGATAATTGCCTCGCTCATACGCTCCAGAGCCTCTAACAGCTGGCTGCTGCTTACAGGCTTAAGAAGGTAATCCGCTGCGCCAATCCTTATTGCCCGCTTTGCGTATTCAAAGTCATCATATCCACTGAAAAACATAATGCGAAGGTCCGGAAGTTCTCTCTTTACCATCTCAGCCAGTTCAAGCCCATCCATAAAGGGCATTCGGATATCAGTAAGCAGGATATCAGGCTTTGCCTTTAGAATCAGAGGATATGCCAGCTCCCCATCCGGTGCTTCCCCTGCAAACTCAAATCCGTATTTTTCCCACGGAATACCATTTTTAATTCCCTCACGGACTATTTTTTCATCCTCAGCAAGAAAAATCTTAACCATGTCCAATCCCCCTGTTTGCCCCACATTCATAAGTAGATTATATAAAATCTAAAAAAGAAATATAAGAGAATAATTTCAGTCCCTGCATTTTCAATCGTAAAAAAATATACTAAAATCATAGTACCACAAAAAGAGGACATCTTAAAGTTCCTGATTCATACAGAAACTTATAATGTCCTCTTCCTTACTCATCCTCTTAATGAAGCCGGGAAATCATCCCTGTTATTTCAATCCAGTTCCTCTCCGTTGGTTTCAATTACCTTCTTATACCATTCAAAGGATTTCTTTTTTCTTCTGGATAAATCTCCGGTTCCATCATCATACTTTTCTACGTAAATGAACCCATAGCGCTTTGCCATTTCTCCGGTGGAAGCGCTGACCAGATCGATACAGCCCCATGGGGTATACCCCATCAGATCCACGCCATCCTCCACGGCCTCTTTCATCTGTTCAATGTGTTTCCTTAAATAATCGATGCGATAATCGTCCCTGATACTTCCGTCCTCTTCCTTCTTATCATAAGCGCCCAGACCGTTTTCCACCACCATGAGGGGAATGCGGTAACGTCCGTAAATCTCATTCAGTGTATACCGAAGGCCCTTGGGATCAATCTGCCAGCCCCAGTCGCTGGATTCCAGATAAGGATTTTTCGCCCCTCCCATCAAGTTGCCGGAGGAAGAGGTCTGTTCCGGGGAAGCAGTAGCACAATTGGACATATAATAGCTGAAAGTATAGTAATCCACACAGCCCTCTTTAATAGTTTCCAAATCTCCAGACTCCATCCGGATGTCAATCCCGTTCTCTCTGAAATAACGGTTCATAAAACTGGGATATTCTCCCCTTACCTGCACATCACCGCAGAACTGATTTAAAATCTGATTCTGCTTCTGGGCTTCTAAAATATCATCCGGATTGCAGGTTAACGGATAAGTCGTAACATAACAGAGCATACAGCCGATCTTACAGTCCGGGTCAATCTCATGTCCGGCCTTAACCGCCTGGGCACTGGCCACAAACTGATGATGAAGGCCCTGGAAACGGAGCTTTGGAATATCCGTCTGGTTTGTAAAATCCGTTGTTCCCTCATTTAAAATGCCTAGGGAAAGGAAACCGCCCATGGGCATTGCCCCTGCATTGATCTCATTAAAGGTTAACCAGTATTTCACCTTTCCTTTATAGCGTTTGAACAATGTTTCCGCATATTTAACATATAGTCCGATGCACTCTCTGGAAGCCCATCCATTGTACTTTTCCGTAAGGGCAAAGGGCATCTCGTAATGGGAAATGGTGATCAGCGGTTCCATACCATGGTTTAAGCATTCATCGATTACCCTGTCATAAAATTCCAGACCAGCCTCATTTGGCTCCGCTTCCATGCCCGTAGGGAAAATTCTGGTCCATGCAATGGAAAAACGGAATACTTTAAAGCCCATCTCTGCAAACAGAGCAATGTCTTCCTTATAATGATGGTAAAAATCGATGGCTTCATGGCTTGGATAAAACGTTTCCGGCTCTATGGTCCGAGTGATCCGTTTGGATCTTGCATGAGAACCTCCCGTACACACATCAGGATCTGCAATTCCTTTCCCTGCTTCATCCCATGCGCCCTCACATTGGTTAGCCGCCACTGCGCCTCCCCATAAAAAATTTTCAGCAAATACAGACATATTACACCTCTTTCAGCATGATTAAACAATCGTCAACAGTTTCTCTCCCGCCTCGACCTGCTTTTTACTGCTGGTCTTTAGGCTTACAAAGTTGTTCATATTGGATATAAGCACAGGAGTGGTTAACGCGAAACCCTCTTCCTTAATTTTATCAATATCAAATTCCAGCAGAAGACTTCCCTTTATTACCCGGTCCCCTTCCTTGCAGTGAAGGGTAAAGCCTTCTCCTCCAAGACGTACTGTATCAAGACCTACATGGATCAGAACCTCTGCTCCGGTATCCGTGGTGATGCCAACCGCATGCTTTGTGTCGGTCACAGCACTGATGATTCCGTCCGCAGGGGCATATACCTTTCCCTCGTCCGGGATTATAGCTACTCCTTCTCCAAGCACTCCGCCTGCAAATACCGGGTCCTCTACTTCTGTTAAAGAAATCATAGTTCCTGTAAGAGGACTTGCCAGTTCAATCATTTCCACCAGCGGCTTCTTCTCTTTAGCAGGAGTATCACCGGAAACCTCCGGCTCCCCTGTCTTCTCCTCCGGTTTATAAAGGATGAGAGTCATGACAAAAGATACGGTCAGAGAGATAATCATGGCAATTACACCGTTTATTAAATTGCCGAATCCCTCACCGCCGATCATGGTAATTAAAGATAAGGTGGAAGGGGAACCGCCCATGGTATAGGCTACCAGATGGGTAATTCCAGCATAAAGGCCTGATGCTGCAGCACCGATTACAGCTGCAATCATAGGTGTTTTATATTTTAACGTCACACCATACATCGCAGGCTCTGTAACGCCTGCTACAACGGCTGAGATTCCACACGCAGATGCGGTAGACTTTACATTTTCATCCTTGGCGCGGAACGCAACAGCGAGGGAGGCACCTCCCTGAGCAAGGTTGGAGCAGAACATGGTAATAAGTACAATCGCATCAAATCCAAAAGTCGCCATACTAATGGTAAACATAGGCATCAATGCATAATGCATTCCAGTCATAACGATAAACGGCATGGCCGCAGAGATCAGCATGATGGTGAGCCAGCCTGCTTTGCTATATAAGAAATTGATCCCCGCCGCCAGATAATTTCCGAGAATGGTTCCAAGGGGCCCAACAACAACCAATGCAATGGGCACGGCAATGAATAAGACGATGAGCGGCTTCAAAAACACCTTTAAAAGGTTGGGGCTAACCTTATCAGCAAACCGTTCAATATATCCCATAATCGGGACCATAAGAAAGACAGGAAGAACGGAGGAGCTGTATACAGCTGCGGTAACAGGTAATCCAAAATATGTGGTGTTACCCTGGCTCAGCAGTCCTGTAACATCAGGATGGATCAAAAGCGCCGCTACTACCATAGCCAGATAAATGTTGGAGCCAAGACGTTTTGCTGTTGTCATGGCCAGCAAAATAGGCAGGAAGTAGAAGAACGCATCTCCTACTGCGGATAAAATCACATAGGTGCTTCCGGACGTATCCACTAACCCAAAGGTGGTCAGAAGTGTCAGAACTACTTTAATCATACCACAGCCAAGCATGGCGGGAAGCAGTGGGGTCATGCAGCCGGCTACAAAGCTGCACATACGTGAAAACAAATTCTCTCTAGGGCCTTCATCCTTATTCCCGGTGCTTTCTTCAAAATGCCCAAGCTTTGTAAGTTCTTTATATACATTTGAAACTTCGTTACCAATAACTACCTGGAACTGTCCGCCCTGGCGAACCACCCGGATCACACCCGGTACCTTTTCAATTTCAGAATCTTTTGGAATTGAACTGTCTTTCAGCACGAACCGCAGGCGCGTCATACAATGGGACAGTCCGCTTACATTGTTTTCCCCGCCAACCTTTTCAAGCAAGGTTTGTGCGGTCTTTGCATAATCAAATGCCATAATATCTCCCCCTTATTAAGAATTATTCATTGTTATCTATCTGAAAAGACGTCTGTCGGCTATCTTACAACGCCTTATCATTCAATAAAAGAGGCTTCCGATAAGGAATAACCTGTTTCATAAATAAAAAGGGCCCTGCAGAAAAGCAGCCTGCAAATAATATAACCATTGCAGTCTACTCTCCATGCAGGGTCCTGCCCGGACCATATTTCCCATCCGGTAACAATCCCAGCCCTCTGTTTTAAATCAGCTCTCTGGTAACTTTTTCTATGTGAATCATTAAATACATCATTTCTTCCCGGTCTATTTCATAGTAATACCGGTCGTGTATATAATCAGCTATTTTAATGATACAGTTATAAGCTCTGCGATACTTATCCTTTAGCAGCTGATACCACTCTTCATTGGTTGACTCATATTGCTTATTTTGCAGCATGCGTTGGGCAAAAAAACGAATGTGTGTCACGAAACGCCTGTAATCCCAGGACTCCGTATTCAGCCTGATTTGAAAAGACGCCTCCACAATATCCACAATATCCTTAATAACTTCCGTAATTATCCCCAAATCATCGGTTTCCTGACGGTTTAACTGACCATAAACAAAATGAAATGCCAGGAACATGGCTTCATCCTCTTCCATGGAAATATCCAGCCTCCTCCGGATTAAGTCAACCGCATACTGGCCCACTTGAAATTCATTGGGATAAAATCTCTTTCCCTCCCAAAGCATGGCATTGCGGAGAATCGTCCCGTTCTTGTAACGGTCTACCGCACCGGCGATATGGTCACACACCGGAAGTATGATCCGGGAGTCCAGCTGCATTCCAAACTCGCCTTTGGCGTAATCTACGGTTTGTTCACTGATCTCCCAATATTCCTGGGGAAGCTTTGCAAAGTACTCTTCAAAATGCCGGGCATCCCGCTTATCATTCTGTACAAATACCCGCTCCACCAGCTTCCGGTCCACCTCATCACCCTTTTTCTTTCCAAAGCCAATGGATTTTCCCTTCAGTATGATTTCTTTCCCCTCGGTATTATAAGCCGATACCATGTTATTGTTCAAAACTTTTTCAATTTTCATATGCCCTTCCAGTAATAAAAAAAGACAAGCTACGAGGACTATCACATCATATGTGATAACAATCCTGTAGACCTTGCCTGCCTTACCAGTCACAAACTACACATCTATTTTCTAAACGCAGTATATCATGGATCATTACAGAAGTCCATTTGCAATATTGTTTAATAATGCGTACATTTTTTATGCAACATGCACAACAAATAAGGATACTCAGAGTACTAAGCTGCACTCAGCCCACTTATTAACATCTGTTATAAGAAAGGGAAAGTGCATTACAACAGCACTTTCCCTTTCTATTACAATTACTTCAACTTAGCTATGGGATTCACTGTATCCATTTACCGCTGTCGTCTACATAATATCCATCAGGTGTCACTTCATTTTGATACATCGAACCGAATGGCCGCCCCGTCTCACGGTTAGCTTCCGTCGTAAGATAATACCACACACCGTTTATTTTCTGCCAGCCGGTAAGCATTTCGCCGTTAGGTGAATTCAGATAGTACCATTTCCCATCATTTTCATCGTAATTCCATCCTGTCTTAAGACAACCAAACCAGCCATCATGAGCAGTTGAAAGGAGATACCATTTTCCATCAACTATTATCCAGCCGCTGTCCACAAGCCCGTCATTGTTAAAATGATAGGTATAAATCTTAGTCATCCAATTATAGGTATATGGGAGATTTGCCCATTCGCCTTTAACCTTAGTGCCATTGTTCAAAACAAAAGTCCAACCCTGATCAGAAAGATACCAATTGCCATCAGCAGTTGTATATGTTTTATAAGAAGTTGCTGCTGGCCCTCCGGAACTCTTTCCACCTCCGGAACTGCTTCCACCTCCGGAACTGCTTCCACCTCCGGAACTACTTCCACCTCCGGAACTGCTTCCACCTCCGGAACTGCTTCCACCTCCGGAATTGTTTCCTCCTCCGGAACTGCTTCCACCTCCGGAATTGTTTCCATTACCAGAACCACCTGGTTCGTCTCCTGGCTCGTCCCCCGGCTCATCTCCTGGTTCGTCTCCCGGCTCGTCTCCTGGTTCATCTCCTGGTTCGTCTCCTGGTTCGTCTCCTGGTTCGTCTCCTGGCTCGTCCCCCGGCTCATCTCCTGGTTCATCTCCTGGCTCGTCCCCTGGCTCATCTCCTGGTTCATCTCCTGGCTCGTCCCCTGGTTCATCTCCTGGTTCGTCTCCTGGCTCTTCCCCGGGTTCGTCTCCTGGTTCATCTCCTGGTTCATATCCTGGTTCGTCTCCTGGTTCATTACCCGGTTCGTCTCCTGGCTCTTCCCCCGGTTCGTCTCCTGGTTCATCTCCTGGTTCGTCTCCTGGTTCATTACCCGGCTCGTCCCCTGGTTCATCTCCCGGTTCGTCTCCTGGTTCTTCCCCCGGTTCATCTCCCGGTTCGTCTCCTGGCTCTTCCCCCGGTTCGTCTCCTGGTTCATCTCCCGGCTCATCTCCTGGTTCATCTCCTGGTTCATCTCCCGGTTCGTCTCCTGGCTCTTCCCCCGGTTCGTCTCCTGGTTCATCTCCCGGCTCTTCCCCTGGCTCATCTCCTGGCTCGTCCCCTGGTTCATCTCCCGGCTCTTCCCCTGGCTCATCTCCTGGTTCATCTCCTGGTTCGTTTCCCGGTTCTTCCACTACGAAGTTTCCGTCTTCATCAACAACAAAGGTATCTCCATCTGGTCCTATGTATTTTCCTTCTTCCTCGGCTGGTGTGTATTTATCGAGGCCTCCGTCTTCATTCGGAACATAGACATTTCCATCTTCGTCCACATAGTTCCCGTTTTCATCCGGAGTTACCGGAACATACTCTTCGTCGTCTTTAACATAGATGTTGCCATCTTTGTCGCTGTAAGTGCCATCTTCATTGAGGGTATAATCATCATCTCCCGGTTCTTCCCCTGGCTCCTCACCGGATTCATCCTTTACGAAGTTTCCTTCTTCATCAACAACATAGGTATCTCCATCTGGTCCTATGTATTTTCCTTCCTCCTCAGCTGGTGTGTATTTGTCGAGGCCCCCGTCTTCATTCGGAACATAGACATTTCCAACTTCGTCCACGTAGTTCCCGTTTTCATCCGGAGTTACCAGAACATACTCTTCGTCATCTTTGATATAGATGTTGCCATCTTTGTCGCTGTAAGTGCCATCTTCATTGAGGGTGTAATCATCATCCCCTGACACCTCTCCGGACTCATCTT
>Ga0213825_1000078_pt1 | contig 82538 bp, 75 predicted proteins | sample MC6MC0900MG_FD_179896 | JGI IMG/M metagenome (GOLD analysis project Ga0213825, IMG submission 179896) | Enriched soil aggregate microbial communities from Iowa State University, Ames, United States - MC6-MC0900-MG | ecosystem: Environmental > Terrestrial > Soil > Unclassified | place: USA: Iowa...
ATCAGCAATCGAAAGGCTTTGATCAATATGGGCTTTGACAGTGACACCATCGACCTGGATCGTCAAGACATCCCCAAGGGCATCGCGGCCTTGGTCGTGGCAGACCCAAAAACAAGCTTGAGTACATTAAAACAACAGAAAATACGTACATACATCAATAATGGTGGGCATACCATGTTGATCGGGGAGCCGGGAAAACAGGACCTAATGAATCCTTTGCTTAACCATCTGGGTGTCCAGTTTAGTCCGGGGACACTTGTTGAAGTGACGCCGAATGAAACCCCCGATATGATACGCCCAATGATTACAAAAGAAGGATTTAGCCTGAGCGATCAATATCAGATCGAGCGGGAGCGCTTGCGGACCGGCAAGCCGGTAGGCCAAGGTTCCATTGCAATGCCCGGAATGGTGGAAGTGTCACTGACAGGGAAAACAGACTTCAAGCCCCTGCAGATTTTGACAACAGACCCGCAGCGCAAAGCATACAATACAATAAATAAGCTGATTGTTGACTCGGTCCCGCCTGTATTTACGCCGGCCCGCGGTGATACACAAAAGGAAAGTTACACAGCCATGCTTGGTCTGTCACGCAAAAAAGGTGATACTGAGCAGCGCATCCTTATCACTGGAGATGGAGATTTTCTATCCAAATTAAGGCAAGGTGGGGGCATGTTTTCATTGGCCATGTTCAGCTGGCTAGACAATAACCGCCTACCAGTATATGTAGTTCCCCCCGAACCAATAGATATATTCTTCACGATATCAAATGCAACAGCGATCACTATCCGTGTTGTGACGTTATATATTATGCCAGCACTGTTATTGCTCACGGGTATTGTGATATTAATTAGACGTAAACGTAAATAAACGGAGATTATGCTACTAGAAACAGATGTACAGACCCTAGAAGATCTACGGATCTTTGGAAAAAGGGACCAGTCAGGAATTTTCGAAATCTACAATAAAACACGTACGCGCGGAGGTGAAAATCTCCTGCGCGACCTGTTTCGCCAGCCATCAGCAGATCAGAAAACGATAGCCGATCGCGTGGCCATTTTTACCTATTTCTCCCAACAGCAGATCGCCTTTCCTTTTGATCCGGCGATGTTTGATTTAACGGAAAAATATATTCGAAATCGCTCTGTATCCACAAGGGCCAGCAGCCAGGGCTTGGGCGAGCGCGACATCCAGAATGGTGTGTCGGCCATTATCCAGTTCTTGAACGGGCTGCGAAACTTTATGGAGACCGAAGCAATGGTCAAAGCAACAGTTTACGCTATGCAGCGGAGTGCTATCTGTGCGATTCTGAATGAGGCAGTATTTGCGCCTGTATTTAGAGAGCATGCCGGTGGCAAAGTAGCTTTCTCAGCGATAGCGGCTTATGATCTGCTTTTTCGAACTAAGATATATGCACAGATTGAATCTTTGTTGAATCAGGTTTATTTACTGGATGTGTATCTAGCGATTGCAGGCATCGCCAGGGAGCGCAATTTCACACTCCCCTCTGTACACGCGAAGGGAACCCGGATACTGAAAATTGAGGGGCTCTATCATCCGGAGCTGAAGCAGCCCGTAGCCAACGATGTGACGATGACGGGTACGATGAGCCTGACCCTATTGACAGGTGCGAATATGGCTGGCAAGAGTACTTTTCTAAGATCCATTGGAACGGCAGTATATCTCGCACATATGGGGTTTCCAATTGCTGCAAAAGCCATTGATATTTCGGTCATGGACGGATTATATACCACGATCAACTTACCGGACAATTTGGGCATCGGTGCAAGTCATTTCTACGCAGAGGTACTGCGAGTCAAGAAAATAGCAGCTGAACTGGGCAAAGGCAGGTCGCTATTCGTCATTTTTGACGAGCTGTTCCGCGGCACCAATGTCAAAGACGCACATGAAGCGACAGTAGAAGTTGCCAGGGCATTTGCCCGAAAAGATACAAGCCGATTTATTATTTCGTCACATATTGTGGAGGCAGCCGAGCAATTGAGCCAAGTGAACGGAGTCATTTTTTGGTACCTGCCCACACGGATGGAGGGGACTAAGCCGGTCTATACCTATACCCTGGAGCCCGGGGTCACCAACGATCGGCATGGGATGCTCATTATTCAAAATGAAGGTATCCTGGATATCCTAAAAAACGGAAAAAAGAAATTGGGAACGCCCAAATTGGAAAAAACGATATAACGAAAACGATGAATAAATTTAAAATAGATAAACAAACCCTCGACGAACTTAATCTGTTGGGAAAATTTAGATCGGGCACCATCTACAATTTATTTAATCAGGTACAGACAAGGGGTGGTGAGCAACTGCTGGATGAGATGTTTCACAACCCGCTGACCGATAGGCAGGCGATCAATGACCGAAGTGCTGTATTCCAGTTTTTTCAGCAGCAGGATGTTGTATTTGACTTAGACCGTCAATCGATGGCAACCATACAGGAGTATCTGGACACCAGTTCCTTTGGAAGCAAAACATTGGTCTATGGGGCGGCTGTATTACACAAACTATTGGCCGGCCTGACCCGTGACGATCGGTATAAGAAGAATGTGCAGGGACTACAGGCTGTCATTCAGCTGCTGAATACCATAAAAGCAATAATGCTCGAGCTCAAAGGAGCACTCGGTCCCTTTAAAGAAAGATTCCAAGAGGTCGAGGCGCTATTGGCCAACCCCTATCTGGCCAAATTGGCTCAGATGGACATTTATCAGGCCTTACCCCTGGGTGTATTGGCTTTTTACGAACACCTGCTCAAAGGCAAGTTATTGACTAGTTTGGAGTCGCTGCTGCTATTTGTGTATGAAGTGGATGTCTACCAGTCCGTCGCAAAAACTGCGGAAGCCCATCATTTCACCTATGCCAAAGCACTGCCGGAAACGGAAAATAGCCTGCGTTGCGAAAATCTGAAACACCCCTGTATTCCCGGCGCCATAGGAAATGATCTTTTCTTGCATGAGTCGAGCAATGTCCTGTTTCTTACCGGAGCGAATATGGCCGGAAAATCTACCTGGATGAAATCATTGGGCATAGGACTCTACCTGGCACACATGGGATTTCCGGTGGCTGCGGACAGCCTAGAATTTTCAGTGCGCGAGGGCTTGTATTCGTCGATCAATGTGGCCGACAATATCGGACTTGGTTACAGCCATTTTTACGCCGAAGTAATCCGTGTTAAAGAGGCGGCCTTAGCGGCTGCAAGCGGAGCCCGGCTCCTACTGATCTTTGATGAACTATTTAAGGGGACAAACGTGAAGGATGCTTATGATGGTACGCTGGCCGTGACAAGCGAGTTTGCAGAGTATGAAGCTTGCCTGTTTGTGGTGTCCACACATATCATCGAAGTGGGTGAAGAACTCCAGTCTGTAGAAAATATACAATTTCGTTATATGCCAACCGTGCTGGAAAATAATATCCCACGTTATACTTACCGTCTGGAGGAGGGTATTACAGCGGATCGGCAGGGTATGATGATCATCCGGAATGAGCGCATTTTGGAGATGATGGAAACTTAAAATGGGGTATTAGGTAGGTCAGCAGAGCAGATACAAAAAAGATATAATTGATCATTCTGATTTTAATTTAATTTCTATGAATACTTCGTATATTGGTATGGTTAAACCTATGGAAATTATGTATAATTCTTTAGAAGAGAAGGAGAATCAGCATGCTTCCGAAGTCCCTATAATGCTTTCGGAGCAGCTATTGAACAAGTTTTTTGATGAACATTATTCTTTTCTTTGCCAAGTTGCCATGCATGTTGTTGACGACGTCGAGGCGGCCAAGGATATTGTGCAGAATTTCTTTTTATATTGTTGGGAAAAAAAATCCCGTTTGAAAATTCAGGGCAATTTGAAATCCTATGCCTATCGTTCGGTGCGCAATTCATCATTAAATTATTTGAAACGCTTGACAAAGGTAAACTACGATAGTGAATATATCTTTACTGAAGCAGTAAAGATACCCTTGGATTCAGAAAAAGAACGGCATGCCATTGAAGATAAACGCGACAAGATGCTATGGGATACCATTGCACAAATGCCCGATAAACGGAAAGAGATCTTTTTATTAAGCCAAAGGGACGGCTTGACTTACGTTCAGATCGCTAAGAACCTGGATATTTCAGTGAATACGGTGAAAACACATATTAAACTGGCCTATGTTTTTCTTCGATCAGAATGTAAGTGGTTGGTGGTTGTTATTGGTTGGTTGTTAATCTAAATAGAGAAGATATGAAAGATGATCATATTGATTGGGACAAGTTGTTGGCACAGCTTAACGCCAAGGAGCATCAAAATATGGATGAGTTATCCAAGGAGGAAGTGGACATGCTTTTATTCTCTGAAGAGGTCCGCTTTAAATTGAGGAAAAAACAAGCTAATGAGCAATTTCCTGTACACGAGGGAAAACTTGAATTTTCCCGGCGAAAAAAACGGCACAGGCTTTTGCAATTTTTGCCCTATGCTGCGGCGCTGCTGATTTGCCTGGGCGCAGGTATATGGATGCTAAACCGCAATATGGCACCTGTCGATACCGCAAAGGAATCAGTATGGGCTGGCAATCCGTCCAAAAAAATTACATTGCAAAGAGCTGATGGCGAAAAAATAGCGATTGATACACAACATCAGCAGCTGGATGAAAATGGAAACACTGTCCTGATCAACAACGGCGAAATAAGCTACCTGGGGCAAAAATCCGATAACAGTTCATCAGCTAAGCTTGCCTTAAACCGACTTGATGTACCCTACGGCCTTCAGACGAAAGTAGAACTGGCCGATGGGACAAAAGTCTGGGTAAATTCGGGGACTTCATTCAGCTATCCGATTGCTTTCTCTGCGGATAAAAGGGAGGTATATGTGCAGGGTGAAGCCTATTTTGACGTGGCGCATGATCCCAACAAACCTTTTGTGGTCCATTGCGGTAAGGTGGGCGTTAAAGTCCTGGGCACGGCTTTTGGCGTCAATACATTTGGTAATACCGTAGTGACCGCTTTGGTGCGGGGGAAAGTGGAGCTACAGGTCAATGGTCAATCGCAACAGTTAACGCCCGGTAATGTTGGAAAATATAACAATGACTCCAACAAGCTCTATCTATCCGATGACCCTGTCCGGGATTGGGTAGCCTGGAAGGATCATGTGCTCTACTTTGATGACATGACGCTGGGCGAGATTGCTGAGAGGTTGACAAGACTGTACGATTATCGCTTTGTATTTGATGATCCAGCACTGAAGGAACTACGATTTACCATCGATATCGAGCAGACTACAGCCATACAGACGGTATTGAAATACCTACAGGCGAGTGTGCAAAACGTTGATTTTAAAGTGGTCGGGCGAGAGGTGCATGTGATGGAGGTAAAATAAGCGAAACAAGGCTGCCTCAGCGTACCGAGACAGCCTTGTTTGTATTTGATTATTGATCATCGCCTCCATTTCCAAAGGATGGAGCTGTATTTTCCGAACGCAGCTATTTCCGTGGTCAAGAATATATTTCTATTTTTTCGCTTCGGTACTGGCAAAAGTTACCGGAATTTCTTTTCCTACTTGTGTAGAAAACCAAAATCCGCTCAAGCTTCCATATGTATTTTTAATTCGGAAAAAGTTTTTGCGATCTTCTTCAATAAATAGTATATAACCGTTTTCCAATGTTACGATTTCGGCAAAAGATTGCTCCTCTTTGTTTTGATATTGATAAGTGGTTTGATCGTATGAAGGATCTTCTTTCCAACCATTTACTTTCCAATTCAGCATCATCTTTCGACCATTAATGGTGGTTGAAAAAGTCGTTTGTTCTAGCAATGGTAATTCGACTAAAGTTGCGGCGCTATCAGCTGCTGCTGCCGCCGCTTCTACGGCAACAGTTGCCGCTTCAGCAGCGATAGGGTCGCCCGGTTCTTCTGCGCTAACAAAATCTTCAAAATTACCATCGAAGGCTTTCAGATCTTTAAACAAACCGCCGTACCATTGCTCTTTGAATTGAATTAAATCAACATAACGCAAGACATAATTCTCCTCTTTGTTTCTGTTGCTTTTGACCCAGATAAAACCGCTGTATTCTATAATCCCTTCAGAATTTTCGGATTTATTGTTATCGGATTTAATTTCTTGGATGTACAAATCTTGCCAGTTGATTTCCCCATTCTTAATGTCGCAAAAATCTTCCAGTATTTTTCCCATCATTTTGTAATATCTGCTTTCGTTGTACACCTCGATTAGGGCGGAACTACGGGCATCAAAATCACCACTGCTGATCATGATTTCGGAAAATGTTTTTTGGTCGGGCCACAATGTTTTGAAAGCCTTAGCATCATTGTTTTTTATTGCTTCAAATGCTTTGTGCAAATGTTTCTCGGACGCAGCATTTTGCGCCATCGCTATTGTATTTACTAGCATAACTAGTACGAGTAAGAGGTGTTTTTTCATAAAAGAAATAAATGAATTTTTTAAATATAAAAATATTCATCCCTGAAAGGGGTAGCCATTTAACATTCGTGGTATTTCTTTTAATATTCGTGCATTTATTCCTTGACAATAAAAAATGTATTAAATACGGGGAGTGAATTAAATACCTAAATCTTGGATTTTTCAAACGATCGTTGGTTAGAGGCTGTTTTTTCAATAAATAAAAATGACAACAAATAACAGTATTATGGAAAACAACATCAATAATCCCGAAATCATCAATGACATTATCAAAATTAATAACGACCGTATTGAAGGTTACCGAAAAGCAATTGATCTGGCTACCAGTCATGGTTTAGATAAATTGCTACCGACATTTCAGAAGTACATTGAACAATCAAATGAATTTATCGCAGAATTGAAACCCTATGTGGAACTGGAAGGCAAGGAACCAACAGACAGTACCATGCTTAGCGGCAAGCTCTTCCGGGTTTGGATGGGCATAAAAGTAAATATCACCGGTGACGACGAAAGAAGTTTGCTGGAAACCTGTGAACAAGGAGAAGATGCCTTCAAATCAACCTATCAGACAGCCCTTGCTGAAGGATCGAATGAACTTTCGCAACATGTACATAGTCTGATCAACACTCAGCTTAGTAAACAACTGGAGGCACATAACATCATCAAAATGATGCGCGACAATAAAGCAATCTAAGCTTAAAGTTTTAGAAAAACAACTACCGAAACGTAAACCGCAACGGTAGTTGTTTTTAGTTTGCGTGCCGCATCAGGCCCACCCCCATCCTGCGATGCCTTCTAAACCTATAAACGAAATCTGCTCGATCTCCAGAGGAGAAACAGGATCAAGGCAAAGCCAACAGACCACAATGACTTCGCAGATAGCACCGTGTTATGGCTCTTTTCAGGCCTGGTCTCCTGTTTATCGCGCTGTTTATTTTCATAGATCTTACAAGAAATTGCTATTTTACATGATGCATCCTGGTCCACTATTGAACACAGTTTGGCTTTTAAAGAGAGTATGACTGCTTAAAAACGAAAAGAACCCTTCATAAGTTGCATTATAATTCTATTTGCCCGATGTTATCCTTTCTAATAAACCTTTAGTAATAGATATTTTTCTTATGGTCATATTAACTGATTAACGATTATAAAATCACGTGGTCAAAGCTCTCGAAAGCTCCTCTCGATTTTTGAATTACAAAAAAGTAATGATTGCGTCGTTTAAATCATTGGAAAATATTATTAATTTCGAAGCAGAAAGATACTTGACTCAAGATCAGACACAATTACTGTAACGGAAAAAAATAAGTTTATGAAAACTGACAATCAGCGTAGTTTCCAATTTGACATTTTTTTTTGGATAGATATCTGTAGGCCAAATAAAGAAAACCTCAATAAAATTGCTAAAGAATATCAATTGGATTACTTTCAGATAAAAGATAGCAATCGTTCAACCTGGATTTATCAAAATAAACTCTGGTATGGGCTTGCTTTTGGCCTCAACATAAATTAGACTTTCTGCTTATAATAAATAGTCAAATTACTAGTGGTCAATCGGAGAGTCACGGGTGAGTTTTTGCAGTGTAGACTTTTATTCCATTCCGTGAAAGCAACATAATTAAATATCGGATCAAATCATCATTCATTGCGCAAGCTATCGACAGGATTAGCCATTGCTGCACGAGCCGCCTGCCATCCCACGGTGAGCATAGCGATTGCAATTGTCAACACCCCAGCCAGTACAAACATCCACCAGTGTATTTCCACCCGATAAGCGAAACCATCTAGCCATATGTTCATCGCCCACCAAGCCAGTGGTGAGGCTATAAGAATGGACACAAGGATTAACTTGATAAAGTCTTGCGATAACAGACCGATTATCTGACCTGTGGTAGCGCCCAAAACTTTTCTAACGCTGATTTCCTTAACCCGTTTCTCCGCTGTAAAAGATGCCAATCCAAATAATCCGAGACATGAGATCAAGATCGTCAGCACAGCAAAGCATCGTGACATAACTGAAATCCGTTGCTCAGCCAGATACTGTCCCTGATAGGTGTCGTCAAGGAATTGATATTCCAATGGGAAACCAGGATTAAACTTTTGGTAGAGGATGTGTAATTGCCTTAGTGTTTCCCGGTCTTCGCCTGTACGGATCTTTGCCATAATTTTATGGGTCCAAGCGGGTTGCAAAACAAAAAAGAGTGGCGCCACCTTTTCATGCAAAGAGGCGAAATGAAAATCGCGTACTACACCGACGATCTGCAAAGCTGTACCTTGGATACCGATAGTTTTACCAATAGGGTTCTTGAGCCCCATCATCCGGATTGCCGTTTCATTGAAGATAATTTTGCTATCTTCGTCGCCATAGGATGGGTTAAATGTTCTGCCATCTGCCATATCGACCCCAAGCAATTCTATCATACCATAATTTACCGGACGCATTTCAAATACAATCCGATCATCGGGATTTTTTCCATCCCATTTATCTATTGTCCATGTGTTTTGCTGGCCTCCTACGATACTCTGTCCGATGCTAGAAGCACTAATCACACCTGGAATGCTGCGCATCTCGGACAGAAAAGTTTCCAAGTTCTCCTGCACTTTTCCCTCAATATCAAACGAGACGACTTGTTGTTTGTCATAACCAAGGTTTTTGGTTTGGATATATTCCAGCTGCCTATATACTACTAACACGGTTATTATGAGAGTAACAGTAAGCGTAAATTGAAAGATTACCAAACCTTTACGCGTCCACAGCTCGCCAGCAGAAAATTTTATTTTCCTTTTCAGAATAGCAATAGAACTAAATCCAGAAAGATAGAGTGCCGGATAACTACCAGCTAAAAGTCCAGCAGCTATTGTGATTCCAATTATTCCAAAAACGAGTACCGGATCAAATGTCAGAGCTAGATGTTTTCCGGTGAGAACATTGAATTGGGGAAGCAGTATCAAAACAGCTAGTAATGCGACCACCAGCGATGCAAAGGCCATCAACATGGATTCACTAAGATATTGTCCAATGAGTGTACTTCTCCGCGCACCAATGGCCTTTTTAACACCTACCTCTTTCAGTCTTCTGGAAGCCCTAGCGGTAGACAGATTCATAAAATTAATACAAGCAATAGATAGAATAAAAATGGCAACTAACGAGAAAAGCCTTACATAAATAATCCTTCCCCCTTTTTGGTTCCCCTCCTCATAATTACCATATAAATAGTTATCCGCATATCGATGGGCCTTAATTGTGATATATTTGTTAAAGGATGAATCAGTTTTATCTTTTTGGAAACCTGCGATCTTATTGTTGAACTGCTTGATATCAGTACCAGATTTCAACAATAAATAGGTTTGAACGGTATTATAATCCCAACGCTTTACATTAGGATTATATTCTATATATGCGTCCAAAGGTAATACCGCATCAAACCGCGCAGAAGATATCGCCGGTATTGTTTTGAACACCCCTGTCACCTGCAATGCTTGATTTTGTTGAAAAATAATAGTTTTGCCCAGCGCATTGTCAACCGATTGAAAGAGTGACATCGCCAAGGCTTCAGAAATTGCTACGCTATTTTTTATTGCCAAAACCTTCTTTTCGTCTCCAGAGATCAAATCATATGAGAATATACCGAAGAAGTCAGGACCCGCATACTGCACCCTAGCCCTGAGCTGTTTTTTATCATTGGCTAGAATTTTGGATTCGGGAATAGTCCTTACTGCGACAGCAGACTCCACTTCAGGAATATGCTCGACCAATGCACTAGCCAATAACCCTGAAGTGTGTGATCCAACGTTCGAACTATTGGGCGCTTGGCTATGTTCCATGACCTGATACAGGCGATCAACGTGGTGATGAAAGCGATCTACCCGCAGTTCATCCGTCACCCAAAAAAATATTAATATAGCACACGCCATCCCTGTTGATAATCCAACCAGATTGATCAAGGTAAACATTTTGTTTACACGCACACTCCGTATGGCTGATTTAAAATAGTTTTTTATCATTGGTTCTGTTGCTAACAGTTTAACATGAGTAATATTGAAGAATAAGCAATATCCAGATATACGAACATTATTGTTTAATGTCTAAATAAATTCAATTAGGCGGCCAAAATAATAAAACCCTCACAATCAAAATATTAACAATACATTGACTCCAAAAAGTGTTCGTATCTGAACACTTCATGTTCAGTTTCAGACAAAATTACCTGTGTCCAGAAAAATAAAAATATCCATCCTATAATCAAAATAGTCAGGCAAATATTTAATTTTCGTAGTTGGATCAGCCGTTAAAATGAAAGTCTTCATTGTTTAACTAAACAATATATAGTTCTTAACGAAAATGCACCGACAGCAATCAGCAATAATGCTTGTCAAGCTTTGGGAGGCGCCGATCAAAATTCAGGTTATTCCCTTTTGTTAAAACCAAACTCAAATGATGGTCGTTCTTATATCGATATCAATCAGGATGATATGGGGATTTTATTGAAACTTTTCACAGAAATTTTGGATACCATGGAAACACAAATTACCGAACTTGAAAAAGAATACTGGCAGGCGATGCAAAACCACGATTTCGACACCATTAAACGTCTGACCCGTTTCCCTTGCCTTGTAGCCGGAAAAAATGGGATCAGACAAGTAGATGAAGCCAGTTTTAAAGCGATGTTTGACTCTAGTGAAAACACGCAGTTGAAGGTCATTGAAATTTCTTCGCCGGAAGTGCAAGTCATTCATGAGCAAATAGGCCTTATAGCCTACCCGATCACAGTGGAATATCTGGTTGGCGGCGAGAAAACAATATTTAATTGTGTCTGCACCTCTACCTGGGTCAAGGAAGATGATCACTGGATATGTGCCATGCATACAGAGACAGAATCGAAAAAATGAGTTAAAAGCCGATCTTACGCTTAAACATCCAGAAATAAAGGGGGGTAAAGTTTCTCGCACGGCCTGACATCAACTTTAATGAGTTATTTCTTGTGTGAAGTTCTCAATTTTCCAAACGAATATTAAGAATAAGCCCATCGAACCTGATCTGGGTAATGCCAGCGAAGAAAAAGGATTCCTGGGCTTTGGGTAAACCAAAGCCTTTTTTGTCCTCGTATTAGCCTAAAGATATTTGTTCAGAAAGTAGATAATTTGGCTATAAAAATCGTTTTATATCAAGATCATTCTTATTAAAATCGAAGCATAAAAAACTATTTGCTTTTTTGAAATGTTCTAGTTTTATAAGAGTAGAATATTCAAAGAACGAGAGCTATGAAGCATATAAAAATATCTTTTTTGTGTATGACTAGCATATACATACTTTTGAGCGCATGCAACCAGACACCACAGGAAAAGGCTGGTGATAAAATGGTACATACCGGAAATAAAGCGTCCCAAGCTAACAAAGAAGCAGTATCGAAATCGAAAGATGTTGCAGAAAAAAAAGCAGAAGCTACGGTTTATGCTAATCTTACGGCTGCAAATGAGGCGATTTCAAAAATACCCGCACCTGAACTTTCCAATGATGAAGCCAGACAAATCTATTCAAAACTGGGAAAGACAATTGTCGATAGGATAAACGCAAGAAGCACTACCGAAATCATAAACAAAGAGGAAGCTATTGGGGAAATTAAAGCTGATATAACAGCTAAATTTGAAACTGGTAAAATAAGTCAAACAGACCGTGATAATATCCTGAAATATTTGAATGATTGTATTGTTGCCGTCAAATCAACAATGTAATTGTAAAATATCTAATTTAAAAAGCTCTTGCGCATAACACAGGATATTAAAGTTGTCGAATGCAATAAAAACCTTATGAATAGAAGCCCTGAGTCAGATATACTATTCTATTTATAATACGAAATGATTGTAAACTATCGAAATGGGAAATTATGCAGGAGGATAAAAGATTTAGATATCTATTGATTTGGATAGTTGTCCTAATCGTAACGGTAATACTGGTATACTTGGCATGGTATTTCTTATTTTCGTCTGTAGCGGATGTTTCCGACGAATTTACAAAATAGTATTCCCTCTATTTTGAATCGCAATTTTATCTAGTTCACCAGTTGTTTTTGTATGGTTCTCCTATATTAACACATCTCCACAATAATTCTGTGCAGGTTTTGCTTTTGCACTTGTAAAGTATAATAAAAAGTAAAAATATTCAGACTCGGACGATTTCTGCTAAAATAGATCAAACGAATTAGGCTTTGCTCTTGTTCCAAACAAAAAACGCCCTAATTATGTACTTCTTCATCACTTGTACCAGAATTATGATGTCCCATAGAGGGAATATTGAATGTTACATAGTCTCTACAATTATTCTTGCGTTATCCTGTCTATTAAGTAGTTGTCATAAAGATGATAGTCCGTCTCCAAGCGAGACACATCTAACCATTAAATTTAAAGATGCCGCCAATCATTATGAAGCTCTTTATCTAAATATTGCCAAGGTGTGGACCCGCACTTCATCAGGGGCTGGAAAGCTCCAAGCCAAGGGACCACTAAATATTCTATCTATAGAAAATGACACCACTATAGCGCATGGAAGTGTTCCCACAGGATCCATTCAGGAGATTATTATAGAACTGGAACACGAAGGCAATGAAATCTTTATTAATGGCTCTGGCTACCCACTGAAAACGCCTGAAGGAAACTACATTCTTGTCGACGTTCCCGTTAACAATATACTTTTGCCTAACGAATCGCATACTTTATTGCTTGATATTGATATACAAAAATTTATCGAAAAAAAGACAGAAAATGAATACCAAATTAGACCGGTTATAAATGCGATATTGGAGCGATAAGACTAAAATTTGAAAGTCTCAGCTTTTGGAGTCGTGGCAGGTTTTCTCTTTTCTTTTCTGATATGCCGACCTAGGGCAACGAAAACAGTCAATTATATATTGTATTATATCTATATAATTAACAACCAATTATACACAAAAGCAGACAAATCTCCATTTTAAAAGAGTTGCCTGCTAAAGTGCCCAGGGGCAGAATCAAAAATCATTTGCCTACGCCCTTCTTTCAATGGCTTTCTACAGGAAAAGACGGGATCTGCTCCATCGCCAAACGAACAGCAGGGCTAAGACAACGCCTACGAACCAGAATTTAGCAATAAATGGTTGCTTTTTACTACTCCGTTCACGCTCGGTTTCCTTTTGCTTTCCCTGTTCATTTTTGCGGGTAAGGTTTTGCAGATGTCTACTCCTACTGCCTGTTGACTCATGTCCTAGCAGCCTCCCTGACTGCGCGAACAGTCCACTATCCGGATGAAAGCGAAAAGTACTGTCCGTCCAAAAATACCATGAGCGGGAGAGTGTATCCTGCCGAAAGGTATATAACTGCTGCCGCTGTTCTAGGCTCTGCCATTCCAATTCTGCTTCCTCCTGTTTATCACGCTTTCGATTTTCATAGATCTTACAGGAAGTCATCGTAAGCAAGACAATGTATATAGACAAAATATGGGTTCTTTTTATTTCCATAGCCTCCCTCCCCTCAGTCCAACCAATTTGAAAATTCATAGATCGTCGTTACCGATCTTCTCTTGCTTAATACGCGATTATCCACGTTGCCTTCCACGGTCAGCAACCAATTACCCTCTCTTTTTCGAACGATCCCCACATGGTCAATACGTGCGAGCCTGTGATTGTAGATCGCAAAAAGATCAGCCGACCGGACTCTTCCCTCCCGTACCTGCTGCCCGGTATAACGGCGGGCCATTGGAAAGAGTGCTGGACTCCAGGCATTGCGCGGCGTAGCAAGTCCGGCCTTTCCGTAACACCATGACACAAAAGCCGCACACCAGGCATGCCCTTTGCCGAGGCCAGTATAAGCGAGGTATTCCTCCACCATCAAACCATCATTATTACCTGTCGCTTCCTTGACACCGATCTCCTGTGAGGCAATCTGGACAATACGTTTGCGAAGAGCGACCATGCGATTCTGATACTCAGGTCTGGCCCCCATAGCCATAGACCTGGGCTGATTTCCAAATGGTTTCCGCGCTACAGCAGGATTGCCAAAACCGCCAAGAAAGAGAATAGTGATAGAAAGAACACCGAAAAATAAAGAATACATTGTTGCCATGATGTCAATTGATTAAAGTGATAACTAAGGTCCTGACGGAAAAACTTAAAAGGCTGCCAGAGCAGTTCCTGCAGCCAGTAGCAGCAGTAAATTGCAAGCAATCCGGACAATATGCCGAATATCAGCACGGACAATATGCCGATATCCAATACACCGGCTGTGGGATCTATAGCCTGGAGTAAAAGGCCTGCTGAAATAAAAAATACGAGCAGACCGGCCAGCACAATTCCGAGAAGCTGCCTATTTGTTAAAGGCCAATAGATATCCTCGATATCGTTGACCATTTGTTTTTGTACTATTTGCATTTTTAATACTTTTAGATATTTAATAAAAAACTTCTCTTTAAAAAGGAGGCACTCCTCATGGAGCGCCTCCTACATGCAGATGGTCTATGTTAAGACAAACTCACCCAAATATTGACTACCAGAGGTGGTCACACCATCCCGATGAATATTGAACGTCCAACCAACTATTGTCTTGCCTGTATAGCTGTCGGGCAAGGTTATATCCATTGTTGTATCCAGCCTTGTTGCGCCTTCGTAAGCAAAAAAGAGATTATCTGCCTGATCGTATAGCAGCACGAGCACTTGGTCATCATCAAAAGCATTAAATCGATTGCCGATCGGATCCCAGCTTAATGACAGCACTTTAGGAAATGCCTCAACAGTCTGTAATCCTACTAAAGAAGCTAATCCTCCACTCGCAATCTTGACCGCAGCATAATCAATAGTAAAGTTGGGATAAGAGCCTACAAAGGCATTGTTGATAAACTGCTGAAACGCCACATTATAACCTGTCTTGTTCCGTTGTTTGCTATCTGAAAAGCCCAGCATCAACACGTCTTTGATGGATTTGAGAAAACTGGTTGTCATCCCAAACTTCATCCGTTGCGCCATCTGATCTTCTGATGCAGCTTTTGAACTCTTCTTTGGGAGCGAACGAACATAGTCTATACCTCGCCAGGAGCTCCCTACGATACTTCCCACCTTACCCTGGTAGGATCCGTGTATTCCTTTTATGAATCTTGCCATAATATTAATTTTTTAAAATTTTTATCCTATGTGACGCTGCAGGCTGCCACGATACCGATATCATGATGCTAAGGTAGTTCGCAAAGGAAAGGAAAGACGAGAAATGGCGTCATCTGGCGTCGTTTGACTTAAAATGCCACTTTCAGCGACAATAAAATTAAAATTATTCTAAAAATCGTATGCCGGTCTGTCGCTTATTTGAGATATAGACAAGACACTTAAATAGGGAATCGTTTGCCGTTAATAGGCCGACGCTAGGCTTTTTTTTGCCAAACAGGCAAGGGAATGGCCTAGAAAAAGCAGGCAAACACCAGAGAAATACCAAAGAAAGAGTAACCAAACAGTATAGAATAAGCAAAGAAAAGGCAACCAAATAGCAGAGAAATACCAAACCAGACCTAAGCCAATCCCCTAGCAAGACCAAAGGATAAGCAATAAATAAACAAAGAAACACCAGAGAACCGGCAAAGAATTACCGGAGGATTGGCAAAGACAACGCATTATAAGCCGTAAATAAAGTTTGTAAACTTAATAAACATTGTTAAATTTGATACAGTTTTTAACAATGTTTATATGAAAATCGAAAGACCACCCAGTATAGATCTTAATAAATATTTTGAATCTGCATTAAAGGAAGAAAACAAATCATTTATTCTCGAAAGCGATCAAAAATATTTTTATTGGGATGACGTCAAATATAGAAAAAATGCACCTTTCGATAATCCTGTGGACAATTGGGGACTTATAAAAGCACATCGGTTCATGAGATATGAGCGGATAAATTTTGGCTATTTTCGATTCTGTTATTTTATCACACCCGACACAGCTAAAAATTTACATGATTTTGATCTTAAGCTTATGGGCGATCTACAAAAAGACCCTATGCTGAAAAGTGAAAAAATGGAATTTTTTAAAAATTCTTTGTTAGAAGAAGCTGTTGCTTCTTCTCAAGTAGAAGGTGCTGCCACAACTACTGATGTAGCAAGAGACATGCTTAAATCAGGAAGAGCACCAAGAAATGAGTCGGAACAAATGATTGTTAATAATTTAAGAGCAATAAATTTTATAAGGGAATTTCAAGAGGATGATATTGATTTCAAGATGATCATAGAACTGCATTCCATTATGACAGCCAATACCGAAGCTGACAATTGTTCTGGTAACTTTAGATCTTCGGAAGTTTTTGTGACAGATCATGTGGATGGTGAAATTGCCCATACTCCCCCCGACTATAGACTCGTAGAAAAGTTAATGGGTGAACTCTGTGATTTTATCAACGACGATACTGTTTTTATCCATCCGATTATAAAAGCATCGATTATCCATTTTATGATCGGCTTTATCCATCCTTTTCTAGATGGAAATGGAAGAACTGCTAGGGCTTTATTCTACTGGTTTTTGTTGAGGAAAGGGTATACTATGATCGGAGATATCTCTATATCAAGAGTGATTTTGGAATCTAGAACACAGTATGATAAGGCATTTTTGAAGACAGAATACGATGAAAATGACATCAACTATTTCATATCATACAGCATAAAAAATATTAGAGTGGCGTTTGAGAAGCTTACGAAATATCGCGATAAAAAATTAGCAGAGCGACAAAAATCATATGCTATAACTTATGAGTTGATAAAAAAAGGTTTGAATCAGCGTCAAGCAGATCTAATTGGTTACTTATATTGGAAAAACAATAGTAATGTAACACTAAATTTTTATGCCGAAAAAAACAATATTGTCCGACAAACAGCAAAAAAAGATTTAATTGAACTTATAAGGTTGAATCTATTGATTGAAAACAGTCTGTCCAAACCATTTAAATACACATTAACTGGTAAAAGTGCCGTGGATAAGTATTTAAATGAATAAACAAAGGCCAGCTCCTTTTCGAACCAGCCTCCCTCAAAAAGGAGACGATCAAATCATCCCCTTGTCAATACTTCGCTTGATGGCATCTTGCAGATCCCCCTCACGGTAGTAATGTTTGTTGCCCAGATAAATAGGCGTAAGAATCCCACACTTTACCCATCGGTTGTAGGTCCGTTCAGAGATCCCTAGTTTTGACACCACAGCCATGCGGGTCATCAGTTCATCAACGTCCCATCCTTCGCTCCTATTTTCTACTGGCAGGATGTGATGTGCCGTACAGGACAGCTTGTCGTTGATTTCTCGTAGCAATTGTACGATTTCATCCAATTGTGACATAAATTATTCCATTGGTCGATTCCATGAAATGAGGGGCAGCCATACCCGGTTTTATTTATTATTCTGCTTATAAACTTCGTATTGGTATTTAAAATTGGCTTTATAAGACCTGGTCAGCCCAATAGAACAACCATTTCTTGGTTTTTTAAAATATAGCTCCTTTGGCCGTACAAGATCTACTTTGGCCAAATTAACCAAGGTATTGATTCGAGGACGAGAAAACATCGTTGAAGGGAGGTTGGCCTGTAATTCCCTGAGACTTCCTTTAAATTGATGCGTATCTTGTTCTAAAAGAAGATCTATAATATCGTTATCAACTTGGGCATAAAAGATTTGGTCAACTTCTATTTCAATCAATTCGTTATTTAGATTTTTCATTATTAGGCTTTTCACATCTCTGCTTTGACGCTCCAATTTCCTATCCACCATATCGATTACATTTTCCATTTTTGATTTCAATGCATTGAAACTAATTTTTTTACTGAAATAGGTATAAATACCAGCCTCATTAGCTTTAAAAATATATTCCGAATGGGTCGAACAGGCGACCATTACCGGCGGATTAGGAATCAATCTGGCCAATTTGATCCCATCTATATCAGCATCTCCGAGATCCATGTCCAGTATCAGAATATCTACCTCATTTTCTTTTAAGTACGCCAAGGCTTCAACGGGTTTTTGAACAATTTTGATTTCATCGTTGATAAAAGGAAATTCTTTTAATGACATCAAGATATATACCAGTGAGTCGGGGTTATCGTCAACGATCAATAGTCTATAATTCAGCTTATTCATTTTACTTCATTAAAAGTGAGTTTCATATTTACAGAAAAAGTATCTTCATTTAAGCTCGTTTCTACCGAAGACAGGTAGTCAACCTGAGCCAGCTTGCTATGCAATAGTGCAAAGCCCGTCCCCGATTTTATGAGATCCTCTTTTGGAGACCAGGTATTTAGACAGGTCACCAAAAGCCCCTGATCATTGAGCAATATCGTATACCGTACAGGATAATCAACAGAAATAAACGCATGCTTAAGACAATTTTCTAACGGGAAAAAGAGCACACCAGTAGGAATATCCGGGTACAGTTTACCATCTAATTGCTGATCATAATCTATAGATCCTTCACCATAGTACATTTTTAGCAGGCGTACAAAACATTCCAGATGATCCAATTCCTCCAGCAATGGATTGATCTTTGCCGGATGCTCCACCTCAAATAAATAGGCTAAAAATTGGATGATATCCCGTTTTGCTCTTTTGTCTTTGGGTACTTTATTGATGAGCATTTCGCCAAACCTACCGATGAAAATAGTCGCCAGAAAATGTGACGTATATTTCATCCCTACGGCGCGATCCCGATATAACTTTAGGTCACTATTAAGCTGTCGCCTTTCCCTGAGCAGACTGATGGCAGCATAGCCTAGGCATACAATGCCTGCAAATGCATTCACTGTGACATATCCTGAGATAAGCCTTGCCCGGAATGCCTCATTATCTTCGGGCAAAGTATGATCAAAAAATACGATCTCAAAACGGGGGAGAAAATCATGTACCAAAAAATCTATAAAAGGAATAAAAGTAAAGGTCAAAAAAAGATAGATCATGACATTTGCGGCTATTCTTACCCATGTTTGATTTCCATGCACCAACGATTAACGAAGAAATGGCAACACAGTAAAATAAATACAAAGCAACTGTAATAATAATCTGCTCAAAGGGAATATTTACATCGTTACGAAAATAATTCATTCCTCCTATAAGCATCAAAAAAATTAGGAAACAAAAAAGATAAAAATACCACAAAACAGCAATACTCTTCATAGTAGAAAAAAGTTTAGAAACATAAATTTACCTATATTTTATTTTTATTCCCATTTGTAACAAAAATGTTCACGATCAAAATAGCCCTGACGACCGTTTAGCCTCAATTTGATTAAGGCTTCATGATTATTTTTTTGACCTCTATCATCCTTGCTTGGCATTTGCACATTATAGCAATTCAGTTCATGCAAGTAGCTCCAACATTCCCATTTCCAGGGCTTATCCCGTATTACCATAGCTAAAAAATCATATAATTTCTGCATACTGCGATAGATAAAGGAATTTCGATCTTCCCCCAAATTCCTATTGATTTCGTTCCCTAGCATAAGATGATTGCGGCCCTTTAGTGAAAAATGTGTTAGCGGAATGATAGGTACATGTAATAAATAGCCTATTAAAGCAATCCCTACCCGGACATAAATTATATTCTCCAGAAAGTTAACCGCTACTTTTTTATCCTTTGTGTCCGACACGCCACTATTTCCATCGACGAAAACCAATACATGTTTACCCGATTGAATGCTAGTCCGGATTTTTAGCAATACCTGTACATCGTCACTCATTAGGTACCGATAGTCCAGTCCATTGCGCTGCATCTCTTGCTGCATCTGCACGAACCCTTCTTGTTGTGACTGGTAGACGCTTCTATCCATTAAAATATCAAAATGAATCCCACAGTCTGCCATCACGCGAGGAATCTGCGCGTGAAATCCCAAATGGTATAGACAGATAATTTTTGGCCGTCCAGCTTTCAAAACTTCTATGTTCGAACAATTCCAAGATTGCTCCGAACGGAAAGGTCTGGCGCTATGATAAGATTTCCATTTTTCGTATAGCTCATAATGGTCATGCCATGCTATTGCGGGCAAATAATAATGGATATGCGCCGAAAATAACGCAAACTCCCAGGTTTCGTATTTTTTTGACATTGTTATTCTAAATTGGTTAGTATAGGGAGCGTTCTCCTCATAAAGATGCGCTCCCTAACGGGTATAAGGCTGCATTTTTAGATGGTAAAGATCGGACATCTGTCACCGCTTAAAGCTTGTTCAGCAATAAACGGCAACAGCTGCTCCCAACTTAACAATTGAGTGCTGCCCAGATTCATTTCCATACCTTTCAAAATCTGATCATTTGTTGATTCCATTTCATAGTATCATCTTGTTACACCATTTTCCGGCCCCGGGCTGTACCCTCCCATTGCTAGAAATTTAAAACTCCGTATTGGATCCAATGGCAGCAAAGATGTCAGCTGGGAGAAATGATTTCTAAAAAAACTGTACATATACGGAAAACCGACAGTTACAATACAATTACAGCGCAGACAAGTCATTGGCGATTCAAAAACGTCAGTCACATTTCAAATTGGTCATTCACAGCCAGAAATCAGTCATGTACAGTTTTATTTGGTATCAAGTAATTAGACTTCATAAAATCATCTTTTAACTAATTATAAAAAAGATGAAAAGACCTTACAAACTCACATTTAGTGCAGATTTTAGCGCTATTACTTATCCTCAAAAAACAGTAAGTTACTCCATTCGCAATGCCAAGGAAATGCATTGGCAATCCGCACGTAACCAGATCAGCGAGCAGACCTTTGATGGTCGATATGCTTATCTCTATTATTACGAGTATTGGATCAGCGAAGCGATGGAGTTACCTGTTGAGATTATTATGCACGATCTGCATCTGATCTATCCCCTATTGAACGAAGTGCGTATTTTTGGAAAAAGAATAGACCAGGAATTCACCTTCGAGCTGTCCCCAGCAGAAGGGGCCTATTTCTATCTCGCCGCGGGTCAATATCAGCTACAGCTACCTGTTGGTCATCATATTCTCGCTGGTTTTGTTGTCGATGCTGGAATGTTTAGGCCACCTGCCATACAGCATTTCCCTTTCCTCAAAAATCTGGTTCAGGCAAAAAAAGATGGCTCACTGACGACGCTCAAAAGTGTGGGTTTTCGTGTTGGCCCCATTACCATTAAATACCTTTGTATCCTGTTCAATATCCTAAATCCGAACACCCTTGACAACGAGCACATACTACTCAAACACCTAATTTTCCTTGTAGATTTAAGCCGTTTCAAACTTTTACATGCGCCAGATTCTGCACAACCCCTAGCAAAGCAGATCAGACAATTACTTGAAATCATGATCTTACAGCGCGGTGCACAAGCCCTTATAAAAGAAATCGCCGAGGTCTTTCTCACAGCTCCAGAGCAGCTGAGCCGCGAATACCAAAAGTTTCATAGGCTCAGTATTCAGGACGACCGCAACAAGCTTCTACTTGAACATATCCAACAGCTCATCGTCGAGCATGACAAAGTGGGGACTACAGCCCATGAAGTCGGATTTAGTGGCCCGAGTGAAATGAACCGCTTTATCCGAAAAATGACCGGGCTGACCTCATCCCAGTTTAAACAGCAAGCCGAGCAAAAATTCAAACGCTAAAACCAAAACAACCCTCGATAAACTTAACACATGAAATTTGAAAACAACAAAAAACTAGATTCAAAAACCACCTATGCCATCCTTCAAGACACATATGATGCAGTACCGCTACTGATGAGGCTACTTGCACCAGCGGGCTGGCAGGAAAGTTCCTTTCATCAAGAACTCATGAACTATCGTAGGCTATTGTACGATGAATACCTCAGCACCGATGAGAATCGGCTATTTGCAACAGAACTAAACATCTATTGTAAAAACGATGACATGTCGACTGAGGAAGAGATGAGTCTTGAGCAATATCTATATATCTGCTTCCCTCCACTCGACAACGATTATTTAGAGCTCTTTTATATTGTTTCCTCAATACTCGCCGAAATCACTTTTGTCAGCAATCTCTATCGGGAACATGAAATTGGCATGTACTATTTTGACGAAATAGAATTTGAGGACATCGTGGTGCAATTAGCACATCAGAACGGGCAGATCGATAAGGACTGGGCAGAGGTGATGGTATTTGCATTTCCTGCTCCTTATCTGGATGATATGGAAGTGCACTATTGTCTGGAAGTCTTATTTTCCATCTTGATGAAACATGGTTTTCAGCTCGATTACTGGCACAATGAGCTCTTAAACATTGTCGATCTTCAAAAAATGTATCAAGAAATATTATTCAGCAGTCTTGATGATCAGGAGAAAGAGCAGCAGCGCGAAATAATTAAAGAAGATATCCGTGCAGTTCTCAGGGACTACGACAGATCAATTATTGATCCGCTCGATCTACCTGCTATCATTGCTATGTTTAACCGTCGGGAAGTGTGCCCCATAGTACTCGCCTACCTTCATGTCTATCACGAGTTTCCAAAGGGTTATCCTTATTTATTAACAGACTATCAAGGCTATCTATAGATCGTCCTTGTCAAACTTGGCTTATCGATTGATCAAGTTTGGCCTAACACGAGGGGTACCTTAGGTTGTAATTTAGCATTGTAAACTTAGTAAGCAGATGAACAATACCAAAGGACATATTGACTATCGAGATCTTATTATTGATAAGATACTTACCCTATTGAGGTGGATGATTAGGATCTGCAAAAGATTACCAGGTTTGATACTCGACTTTTGTTTAGTCCATTGGAAAGAAATCGCAGTAACCTTTTATGGTTCACTTATGATTGGTCTTTGGCTCTTTGTTGCTCACAACAAGATCATGGATTTTGATCAAAATATAGAAGGCATGCTCCGCCAACCATTCCCAAAAACCTTTGCGATTTTCTTGGCTTATGCTATACCCGCCAGTGAGCTTATTGCCGCACTATTGATCGGCTACTATCGTACCCGATTAATCGGACTGGGATTTTCAGCACTATTAATGACTGCTTTTACAGCATATGTCGGGCTAGCGATATTACATGTATGGAGTGATAAGCTGCCCTGCAATTGTGGTTTGATTATTCAAATCGGCTGGAAAAAACATTTTGTATTCAATGTCTTCCTCCTGCTCATTAGTTGTTGGGCCTTTCTATTACAGTGGTGGATATTGAAATCCAAACTTAATACGGATAAAGGAAATAAAATAGATCGCTATAAAATCACCCAGTCGATCCCAATAGTGAGAAACAGAAAAAGGGAAACCCTGCATAAGCTGAAATGTAAGCACAAGCACACGAAAGAATAGCATCAAAAGCAACAGCGGATCTCTGATGCTAGGCTACCAGAGTGAAGGGCACGTCTGCCAAAAGACATGGATTACCCCTGCTACTTCGTTGAAGGCCACGGACGGAAAACTCAGCAAAAAGCAGGCTAGCATACAAATAAATCAATTACAAACATTTAAAAATTAAGGTTATGAACCTAATTAAATTTATCAAGACAAATGTAATGCCTATTCTAGGATTCGCCATTGCAGCAGGATTATCAACTTGGTCGTTGACATCTGCAAATACCACCAAATATGCCGCTCCAATGGATTGGTATGAAAGACAACCTAATGGTACTTATGAGTTGCTGTCTGGTGGTCCGACTGACGAACCATCAAATGGTTGTCAGGAAGCTATTACTGAGCTATGTGCCAAAGGTTTTGCACCTGGTACAGCGCCATCGGTTATCAATGATGCTACACCAGCAGTAGACCGTTATCATGTAGAACCGTAAGAGTTTTGTTAGCAAACGCCCCCCATATAACGCAGTGTTTTATGGGGGGCATTTGTTATTTTGCGGTCGCTTCCACCGGAAATGGCCAGGTCCAACGGGGATCATTAGGTGGTAATGTAAAGTTCTTTCCGTTCACCGTACGTTCCAAGGTAATATTGGCACCTTCCATATTTAATCTTCGGAGATCAGACCAACGGATTCCACGGAAGATCAATTCTTTTCTCCGCTCCTCTAAAATCACTTTCAAGGCTTCCGCCTGAGATAGTCCTTCAATCGGGATATATTTTCCCTTTTCCCACCGCTTCTCCAAAAGATAATTTAGATCAGACAGTCCTGCTGCGATTTTACCATTTCTGACACGACATTCTGCCCGATTTAAAAAGACCTCATCTACTGCTAATCCCGAGAAATAATTGCTTCTGGTCGAGAAGTAGTTATAGGTTCCTCTAAACCGATAACCATTTGGTCTGTTCTCAAAAAACAATTTCTTACGCAGATCAGCTTCGGCATAACTATTATACAGTTGAGCCGGGATAAGCGCACTCAAAAACGTAGTTGGATAATATTGAAAAGGGGCAGCGAGCATACCACTCCAATAGATCACCTCTGGTTTAATGATCCCCGACTGATTCTTGCCTGTCAACGGTTCTGTCAACGCCATATTTATCAGGTTATAGTCTAATAAGAAATCTGTAATAGCCAAACAGGAGTCGGCATATTTCTCCGCTGCAGTATAATCCTGCATCATTAAACACACACGCGACAGCAAGGCATACCCAGCCTGTTTAGAAGGTCTCGTCGGAAAATCGTTATTTACCCTAAGGTGCTGAGTACTTTCCTGCAGATCGCCAATAATACGATTATAAGTTTCTGCTACAGTCGATCGCACAAGAACTTCATTGATATCATCTGTCATCCGCAACGGAATTGATTTTTCATTATTTGCCTGCCCCCTGCGATATGGAGGAGCAAATATTTGTGCAAGCTGATAAAATAAATGAGCACGATGGAATAGTGCCTGCGCCTTCAAATAATTTAAGTCTTCTTGAGAGGCTGTTATACGACTTAGATTACCCAACACTGTATTTGTAGCCAATATCGCACGGTAAGGGTATAGCCAGTCCAATACCTCCACCCCCGCGTATGGTTGTGCAGCCCAAGTATAATAATTCTGCATCTGTGGGCGCAAGTTGGTGTTAAAGTCAACATCCAATAAATAAAAATTGTCCGCTCCCGACTCCCCTAACTGTGGCGTCATCCCTTGACCGTCTGTACCATTCAGATAGGCATCTCTATCCAACAGCGCCTGGAAATGGGCTAATGTAGATGGAATAATCAATGACTCCTTTGGCTTTTCATTTAAAAATTCTTGCTTGCTGCATCCACTCAGTACAAGAGTAATTATCAATAGCTTTATAATTGGTTTCATGTTTTAAAAATTAAAGTGATACATTAAGACCAAGCGCTACCTGCCTAGCTTCTCTTGGTGTATTGTTATAGTAAGGATCAATGGCACGATGATTTGCTTTCCATAGTATCCCCAAATTGCTGAAATACATAAAGGCCCTTACATTTTTTAACTTTCCGAGCTTTGGTATGGAATAGCCGACATTGATATCATCAAAGCGAATATGATCACCACGCTGCACGAGTACTTCAGCATATCTATAAAAATTGTCCCGATTCACATTGGCCGGATAAACAAGGGAAGGAACATTTGTATGCATCTCATCTCCCACTTGTTGCCATCTATTCGCGTAGTCTACATGACCATACCAGTCTCCGGCAAACATATTGGTATAATTGACCGAGTTTGTTCTGAAGTAATAACCGAGTTTAAAGCTGATACTAAAAGATAGATCAAATTGTTTATACGTAAATCTATTTCTTATAGCGCCGAAATGCGTCGGCTGCGCAGTCCCAAAAAACACGAGATCTTCCAATGGCGTTTGGTTATATAATGCATTGTATTCTTTAGAAAGATTGCCTGCCAATAGTCCCTGTGGATCACCATTTGTCGGATCAAGTCCTTCCCATTTCAATGCAAAGACACTATATAGCGGTTTGCCCACCAGCGGATTGGCCAAGGTAATCGGCAGGTATTGCTGGCTTGTACTCGCTACTGGCAATAAGTACTTTGTTATCTTGGAATTTGTATGGCTATACATCCATACGGTTTCCCAGCTTAGCGCGCCCTTGATATTTTGCGTGTTGATCTGAATATCAACACCATTTCCTTTCATATCGGCCACATTCATATAGACACTTGAGACACCATAAGTAGGATCGACGGGTGTACTTGCCAACAGGTCGGTAGCTTTTTTGCTATACCAATCGATCGTTCCAGCAATACGCTTATTCAGAAGCTCAAAATCAATCCCCGTATTCCACTGCTTCACCCTCTCCCAAGAGAGCTTACTGTTGGCGATAGTATTTAGATAAGCTGTTGGGAAAGGATGCGTATTACCGCTTGTATTTAATGTAATGGTCGATATCGCATTGGCATTGCGCGCAATATTTCCACTGACACCATAGGTACCTCTAAGCTTAAAACGAGAAAACAGTTTGCCAATTCCGATATCTTCCTTAGCGATATCCCAAGCTACACCGACTGACCATAAAGGTGTGCCTTTTTCATTTGTATTAAGGCCGAATAGATTCGCTTCATCCTTTCGTAAACTAGTGTAAACATCATATCGGTTTTTGTAGCGATAGGATAAATTTCCAAAGTAAGACAAGAAGTTGTCTATTGTGCCATCCTTATAGTCATTGAATGCAATACGCCTCGTGCCCGTTGTTGTTCTCCGTGGAAAATAAGTCAGCAGGTCGACTTGATTGGCCAAAGCTCCATTTTCGGCATTATAACCTATATTTTGGTAGTTTTCATTTTGCGTCCGAATCGCTCGGATCTCAAATCCGGTCATCACATCCAGTTGATGTACCTGCTTCCAATTTTTTGAATAATTGAGTTGTCCCCGACCTTGGTGGCTGCGTGTACTACTATAATTCTGCCAGATAACGCCACCCAATGGAAACGGATAAGTAACCAGACCCGTGGTACGATTGATCTGCGCAAGATCGTTAATATTGTTTCGTGCATAATACGATTCTTCGGAGAATAAATCCCGGCCATTACCAGACTGATGCTGATATTGGTATTGGACCGATGCCTGCAATCCATCAAGAACTTTGTAATCGCCGGAGACAGCAAATAGTAAATCCTGCTTATCCATGGAGTGCGTCTCGCGATTTATTTCGTCTAAAGGACGATAAGCCCAGTCCAACAAGCGGCCATTACCGACAGTATCTAAAAATCCTTTTCTATAATTCAGATAAACAGGCAATGCATTCCCATTGTCATCAGCCAAACGTGCATACGGTGATAAGGTATACGTACCAGAGGGTGCTGTTCCCATTCCGTCATTATTCCCATTCTTGTTGTTTGTACGGATATAACTGATTGTCGTTTCAAATCCGAGCCGATCAGTTACTTTGAAACGATTGTTTGAACGCAGTGTAAATCTTTGATTGGATGTACCGACCAGCTGACTACGTCCATTATCCAAACCCGTGGAAATGTAATACTGCATCCTGTCATTTGCGCCACTGATATTTACGGCATTTTGACTATTCAGTATACCCTGATAAAAATATTTCCGAAGATCCTCTTTCACATTCTGCCCCGCCAGTTGCGCTAACTGCGCATCAAGATCAGGAGCGTTAGCAATCATCAGTTCTACTGCATCCGGTACGACAGCAATTCTATTGCCCAAGGTTGTCGGATTCTTATAAGCATCATATCGGCCGTTGTCAAAGAGAAACTTTTCCAGAGCGATACGGTCTGCTGAAGACATTATTTTGCGGTGATCAAGGTCAGGCTTTCCCTTATAGGAAAAGTTACTATTCCAGGAGACTGTAGTCGCTCCTATTTTTCCTTTTTTGCTGGTCAGTACAATAACACCGTTACCAGCACGAGCGCCCCAAATGGAAGCGGCAGCTGCATCTTTAAGCACAGATACGGAAGCAATATCATTGGGATTGATATTTTCCAGATCACCTTCGTAAGGAAAGTTGTCCAGCACAATCAAAGGCTTGGCTTCGGCATTGATGGTACTACGGCCGCGGATCAGAAAAGCATCCTGTGCAGCAGCGTCCCCATGATTGACCAATAATCCCGGAGATAGGTTCTCGATACGCTGGATAATATTGGTACCGACATTCCGATTGATCAGTTCTGTTCCGATCACATCTACACTACCTACAGTCCTTTCTTTGGAAATACGCTGGTATCCTGTATTGATCAGCACCTCCTGCAGTATATTTTCTGCTTTAGCTAATCCAATTTCCATCGTATTGGATACATGCAGGTCAAATGCTATTGTTTTTTGTCCGTACCCTATCCGCGATAAGGTCAGGTTTCCTTTCAAAACGTTTATTTTAATCTCGAATTTGCCTTTGTTATCTGTGGACGCTTTTATCGTTGGCTGGCTTACAAGAGTAATGGTACCCCCTTCGATAGGTTCATTTGTGGAAGAGTCACGCACTATTCCTGTCAATAGGCCTAGTTGCTGCTGGCTGTAAGTAAAATTGTTCGTTAACAGTAATATTATGAGGAAAACAAAGCATACTTTGATCCCACTATTTAGTTTTAACACATGGTTCATCATTAGTTCCCTTATTTTAAGATTACTTTTTCAGTTGTATTGTTATCAGCAAGGACTAGCACTTCTATTGTTCTTTTCTTTTTTGAAGCCGTCAGACCATAAGTTCTAAGAGCCTGATTGAGTTTATCAAGATCAAATTGGAGGTCTTTATAGTATGGCATAATTACCTTGCCCTTAAAGCCCGATTCATCGATAAAAAGAGGCTGATCGATTTTCCATCGCACCGAAAAATTCAGCAGCTTAATAAAATCGTGATAGTCCTGTGGATGGCCAAAACTAGTGATGCTCTCCTTGGTGCTATTTCCTTTTAATTTGCTAATGATGATACAGTCCTTGGCGACTACCTTGCGCTCAATTTTGACATCAAATTGGAGGGATAGATCGTTTAAGATTTGTCTCTGCCAGTATGATCTGGACGTATCCCCGCTGATCAGCTGATAACAGTACATAGCCTCCATACCGGGAAGTTTATCTATTTCCAAAAGCTTGCTATTCGTGATGACCGTTTTGTTATTGGGCTGTCTCAGTGTACGTAAAAACATGGAAATCGGATCAGCATTGATGTAATTGACAAAGATTTTGTTTTGTAAAATTACCTGCGAGATGATGCTACCAAGCCCATGTTGCCCGCTACTGAATGTTGAAACAGCGAAATTGCTGGCAGTCGCGCTATCGATAAAATGTGTTAGATAACGGCTGGTGGAGAAATCGAGTCGATCATTTTTCGTGGCAAGCTTAAAAGAGTCTTCCTTGATTGCGCTTTGAATATTTTCACCTGTTGCTTCTGAGCCTGCGGTAATAGCGATTATTTTACCATTTTTGATCCATACCTGATGCGGGATCATTTTATGGGGGAAATACTGTTTCAGATATTCTGTTTTTGTACCCGAGAACAGTTTAATTCCCTGTTTTTTCAGGAAAGTATTTACGCGATCTCGCTCTTCATAACTTGTGGCAAATACCGCCAAATTATCTTTAAATATTAGCTGTAAGCTGTCCAATTTTTGGATCGATTTGATACAGGGGCTGCACCATGTCGTCCAAAAATCAATGATGATCAGCGTCTTGTCCCGAAATTGATTAAGGCTAAATGAATTAGTTTTTGATGGAGCATTAACGATATCAATTGGCAAATCCCAAAGGGACTCTGGGATGCTATCTCCCACTTTCAGCGGTTTGATTAGAAGCCCGTCAGCCCCGCTATCCCTGCGGGGCGTCTGAGCTGATAAACTAAACATAGAAAACATTACAATACCCCAGATAAGGATTGACAATTTTAAACAGTTCGATTTAGTTAATTGTGGGCAGGAGCATTGTGTACCAATAGGCTGTTCACTTCCTCCCTTATAAAAATGAGTCATTTTTAAAGGTGTTAATGGGCTGTGACCTGCTTGGATTAGAATCCTTTTCTGATACTTACAAACGCATCGCTTTTGCTCCTAAGCCTTGCTTAGGTCACAAATAAAAAATGATTGATAATTGCAACCTAAGAGCGTTTGATTGAGATTTTCTAGGTAAATAATAGGGTCGCTACGCTCTTCAAGATTAGAAGAAGTCATTATATGACTTTGCTTGCAGAGCTACTCCGCTGGCCTGATTTTGTTTTTGGTAATTTGTTTTTTGTTCATAACTCGTCTTTTTATTGAAACGAGTCTTTGCAGGATTGAATACAGCAATGGCGTGACATCCAACCTACTGTCAACGAGGCCGTGAGAAGCCCATGGAACGAGTAAGCGGACGCCACGCCATTGTTGACGGGCGTTTTTACCCACTTATCGCCTTGTTCCATTTGAAATTTCTCACGTTTCGTTAACAAGACTCATAAGTGCAACCACCGTATGATGATGCAAATGTATTGTTTTAATCTACTAAAGACAAATAATTTATTTTAAAAACGGCTCTAAAGTACTCATAAAGCTAATTTTATCGACAAATATTCGTATCTTTATATCAAAGGTAAGGAACCAATTATTTAGAGCAAAATGGTAAAATACCGGTAAATTACCGAACTTATTAAAATCTATAAAAAATGGGTATTGCATTCCAAGAAGAGAAAATACACGAAGGAAAAAATCTAAAAAGAATTCGTGAAATCATGGGTATGAAACAAGAGACTTTGGGCCAAAAATGTGAAAGCAAATTTGATCAAAGAAGAGTTTCTGAGTTTGAAAACATGTGGATTATTCCAGAGCCTACTCTAGAAGAACTAGCAGACGCTCTGGGGGTAACTATAGAATTCATACGCTCGTTCAATGAAGAGAAAGCTATTTATTATATACAACATAACCAAGACTCATCTAAGCAAAACAGTCTTAACCATTTTCCTAAAATTACTTATGAATCCGATAATAAATTGGAAGCTCTTTTAGAAAAACTTATTCAAGACGATGCTGTTAAAACTCAGGCGATTTTAGATTTGACCAAAATGGTTGCTGATTTAGCGGAAGAGGTAAAAAAACTGCGAGATAATTAGAAATGGCTGATTTAACTTTTGCTGAAAGAAATATTTTCGAGACCTTCATTACAGGTGAAAATGGTGCCGGTTATGTACTTGATTTTAATGATAGAACTTTTAAAGAGTTTGTTGGCGAAACGACGGGAATAGATATTGATGAGGACAAATATCGAGTAAACGGTACGTCAAAAGCTAATAGATTAAGGACATTTTATAAAATCGAAAGCGACTATAATGTAGGCACATTGTTTATAAAGCTACATGAATATAAGCTGGCATATATCGCTAAAAAAGATAAGCCATACAATCAGTTGGAATTTGACCAATTCATTAAAATTTCCAATCGTCTTTTAGAAGGAAGAATTATTGAAAATATCGATGCTATAATAGCTAATAACATTGACAAAGATTTTAATCAATTAGCTAGACTAATCAAAGAAAGTATTGAAAAAAATGAGCCTGAGGCAGCTTTAGATAGATTACATACATTTGTTATTAAATTTCTTAAGGAGCTCTGTAAAAGCCATACCATAGATTTCTCAAAAGATGACACCGTAAATGCATTATTTGGAAAATATATAAAAGCAATTAAAGCCAAAAATTTAATCCAATCCCCTATGGCTGAAAAGATTATACAATTTAGCTTTCAGATAATGGATGCTTTTAATGATATTAGAAACAATAGAAGTTTTGCTCACGACAACCCTATTTTGGATTACGATGAGAGTGTTCTAATCTTTAGTAACGTGACTTCTATGGTTAAGTTCATCCAGTCTATGGAATATAGACATAATAATAAAGTAATTGAGCAAGCTAAACCATCTTGGGACGATTTTAAGTAATTATTCTAAAGTTTGCCAATAACTCATTATTTTTGCAAAAAACAATAACTCACAGATGTTATTACATAGCTAATGTTACCTATTATTGTATGATTAAATTTGCTCATCTCGAACACCTAGATGGTATTATAAAACTTTGGGAAAAAAACAGAAGTACCCTAGGGTTAATGCCAAAGGATGCCTTTCGAGATAACATCCAAAAAAAATGGATTCTAATAAGTTGTAATAAAAGCAACGAAGTAGAAGCTTATCTTCAATTCAGACATACAAATCGTACACAAACAATATCCATTGTACACCTATGTGTATCAACCGATTACAGAGGCAAGAATTTAGCAAAAAAACTCTTAGATGAATTAGTAAGATTATATCAAAATAAAGTTGTTGGTATAAAATTGAGCTGTAGGAGCGATTATAATGATGCCATTAAATTTTGGCAAAAATATAATTTTCAACCAAAAGCTGAACGTCCTGGTAGAGGAAAGGATCCAAATGTTAAATTAGTTACTTGGTGGTTTAGTTTTGGCAAATCAGATTTATTCTCAGTAATCCCTAGTGATAAAATATCCGCTATATTAGATTTTAATATCATATCGAAACTTCGAGACATCCACATAAACTCTCAAACATTCCCAGAGGTGGAAATATTAACATCAGATTGGATTGCAGACGAAATAGAGTTTGAAATCACTTCAGAAACTGTCGGCGAGATATTCAGGGATACTAACAAGGTCCGAAGTCTACAAAGCAAACAATACATAAAACACTTTAAAGAACTTAATCTTAATAAAAATGATATAAATAACATTGTTAATGAACTAATGGAAATATTCTCTGGAAAAACCGAAAATGATATTTCAGATAGAAGGCAACTTGCCGAAGCAATACTTTCCAACACATCTTATTTCTTAACTTTAGACGATGAAATCCTTAAAAAAGGTAAATTATTAAATGACAAATATGGTTTAAAAGTTTCACTACCAATCAACTTTGTTTTAGAGCTAGATGAATTGAAAAACGCAAGTAATTATTATCCTGCACAATTATCAGCAGAGAATTTTTCTGTAAACAATCTATCTTCACGAGATCACGAAAAACTAAACTGCTTTATTCTTACAAATGAAGAGAATAGAAAAGATTTGGATCGAAAAATTAATAAAATACAGAATAAAAATGGAGAAATATTAGTTGTTAAGAATAGTGAATTTTATATTTCCTTAATAGGACATTATGTTGAGAAACAATCGCTTATTGTCGAATTATTACGTTTAACAAAACACCGTCTTTCTCAGACAGTTCTGTTTCAGAATATTTTTGATATTATAACCTATGCCTCTTCGAAAAACTTGTCATTTATATCGATTAAGGATGCAGCTATTCAATCATTTGACCATAGAATGTTCGAACAGTTTGGTTTCTTTTTGAGAGAGGGAAATTTAATTAAGGCTCTTAGCAACAAAATAGTAAAAGTTAATGAATTACCTTCTTTATTAAACCCAATCTATCACTCGATACCAGAATTAGAAAAAGTAATCCAAAATGATTCAAATAGTTCTATTGTTTCGGGCGATATATGGAAATATTATTTTCTTGAGAAAAAACTATGGCCATTAAAGATAGATTCTAATGATATTATGACGTTTATCATTCCTATTAAGCCTAGATATGCTCGTGAACTTTTTGACACTAAATCAGCAAAACAAACATTATTTGGGGCTTCACCAAAACTGATTTGGAACAATGAAAATGTCTATTATCGAAGCGTGAAACCTAATATCGAAACCCTACCAGCGAGAATATTATGGTACGCAAGTTCTGACAACCAATCTAATAGACAAAAATGTATTGTTGGCACATCCTATCTAGATGAAATTATAGTGGGACCAGCAAAAGAGCTTTTTAACAAATACAAAAAATATGGCATCTATGATTGGAATAAACATATAAAACCGATGACTGATGGTGACGAAAACAAAGAGATTAAGATATTGAAATTTAGTCATTCAGAAGTATTTCAAAATACTATACCATATAAACAATTGTTGGAAATCTTAAAGGCGGCAAATCAAGCACATAACAATTTTGTTTCACCGGTAAAGATTAAATCACAAATTTTTGCGGATATTTACAGAATAGCTAAAGGGATAGAATGATGTCAAAATTATTACTAATTTCAATAAAAGAGAAGTTCGTAAACAAAATAATATGCGGTGAGAAAACAATTGAACTAAGAAAATCGAAACCTAAAGCGCAAATCGGAGACACTGTTGTTATATATACCACACAGCCTAAAAAGGCTATTACTGCGCTTGCAATAATTAAAAATATAATTAGTCACACACCGAGTGATATGTGGGAAAAATATGGTGATAGATTAGGTGTTTCAAAAGAGGAATTCGACAATTATTATAGCTTAAATACTAAAGCTATAGGTATTGAACTTGAAAATGTTCATAAATTAAACGATGAGATTCTTCTGAGTGCAATAAAAGCTATCTACCCTAAATTTTCGCCTCCGCAGACATTTAAATATTTGAACAAATTTGAAAGTCTTAGAAAATTTCACAGGAAGAGAAGTAGTTAAGGACGTGTAACTCCCGACCAATGAAAATTGTTGCCTTAAAGATTGCCTATAAATTAATAAAATTAATCATGTTAATGACAAAAGAGACTAAGGATAAATGAGTAATGATTTTGAAAGCTATATAGAACTTACTTCTGTAACACTTTCAATTCATCAAGAATATCACTTAGAATTTCAAATCTTGCCTTTCCAAAATCAGGATTTTTATCAGTTGACTGGATACAATTTGAAAAATAATAAATATTATCTTTAGTTGTGACGTAACCAACATACCAACCCACATATTGTTGATCTTGTTTGCCAGATCCAGTCTTCGCCCTTACGACAGAACCCAGTGTATCCTTAACAATCATTATGTCCTTTACAATATCCATTGATCGTTTGGAGAAAGGAAGCTTATCATCATGAAGTCTCCGTAGAAAATCAACTTGCTCATTGGGTGTGATCCTCAGTTTACCCGATAACCAAAAACCATCAATACCGCCGGTAATATCCGCATTACCATATTTTGCTTTATCCAACCAGTTCTTCATTCGTCTCTCACCTATATGTCTTGCTAGCTCTTGATAATACCATACAGTAGAATTTTTAAATGCATCCTTCATATCCGTGTCTTTATTCCATACTGCAAGCTGACGTTCTTTTCCATCCCATTTAAAGACAGCATATTGGTCTTTAACAACTCCGGTTTCTAATGATATTAATGAATTGCATATCTTAAATGTAGATGCTGGAGTAAACGGTACAGATATTTGTTCTTCATTGTAAATCGTATACTGATCATTTTTCTGATCATACATAATGAACGAGCCCCGCACCTTATATTTATCATAGAATTGTTTAAAATCTTCCCGGATTATTTTACGAGGTGTGGATTTAAAAGAGACCAGTAAAATTACAATTAGGGAAGTTAGAAGGGAATAGATTTTTATAGATTTCATGTTGTTCTCAATAATAAAAGTTGATTCATTTTTTTAAAAGTACATAGGATAACAATAGCATCCAATTTAATGATACATATAATTGAAGTTGTCAAGACTTAATCTGACAGTTGCAATAAATTAACAACTGAAAAAAATAGATTAGAGTTATGACTACTTCATTTAAATCTAATTAAGTTATACAAGAAATCATTTTTGTTCAGATTCTTTAAACAGGAAAGCATTCTTTCGTAACCCTATACCATTACTTATTGACCAAGGTTAAAGCTGTTGGCAAGTCCGTTGCATTTTGGGAAATAACATCGGCGACCACTCCAGACTGCTTCATTACACCAGCGGTATTGACATCCGTTACATTTTTTGATGTTATCATCATTAACCATTCACCAGCAACATTATGCGAAATTTTCTGGATATAGATATTACTGTTACCTGTCGATCTAGAAGGCATGTAATAACGTGTCGCAACAAGATTAGCCACCTCAACTTTCAATGTACCGGCGGCTGCTGCGCCAACTGGAAGACCGATAATACTAGCTGCTATGGTATCATTTGTTATATTATATAAGCCAGAGATACTGAAGGTATCATGATTTGCATCACCTATATTCTCCCCTGCGATTAAATTACGCCTAAAGCTAACCGATTGGGACAATTTAAAATTTGGGGTATTGAACAAGGCTGTCAATGTTGCCTGGGATTCCAAGCGAATACGATTGCCACTCCCCCAGAAATTATTGGTATCGAATGTACCTGATTCCAATAAATAGCCACCGGCTTTCAGTTAACTCCTCGTAAGGTCACCAGTAGCTTTCCTTGTCAAACAACTAATTTGGCTTAATAAGCCATATAGCCTCTCATCGGACGATTATTATATTTTCTTCTCAAAAATTTATTAATTTAGCTAGGGCTCGTAGCATTGTCCAAGGTTTGTGCTAAATTGAACTTTTAGTCCAATTTATCCCCAACTATTGCCAAGCTGTGAACCGTTACCCATAATACTCAATCGACCGATATGACAAAATACTTTCCCGAAATACTAACCAATGAAAAAATTAACGACAGACACATTGAGTTTCGCAATGCGTTATTTGATTTAGACAAAAATGTAATCAGCGCAGAAAATTCACACTACTTGACAAATATTTACTACTCCACCAAACAACTCGACATTAGAAATAAGATTTTAAAACTGTTGTATGACTTAAATTTTGCGACATTGAAAGAATTCTTTGCAAATGCTTACAAGAAAGAACGATATTTAGATATGAAAATCTATGCTTTGCGTGGGCTTTCAAATTTTATGGAAGAGAAAGAGATTGCTAAACTGCTTGATAAGTTTAATCAAACATTAGCAAAAAGGCAAGATACAACACCATATAATTACCAAGAGTACGAATTATTAAGAGGAAAAAACGCTTTGCCTTTTTTAGTCGAAAAATTCGGTTATAACTGTTTTGAAGAAACCTTGGAACAATTGAATAAACAATATGATGATATGCCAGACGCGTTCAAAGGACACTTTACGACAGACGAAAACGGAGAAATTGTCATGTTGAGAAAACCGGAAGAAACTAAAATTATGATGGAGAAATTTTGGGAAAACGCAAGAAAGTAATACACAAAATAATACTGCTGATAGTAAGGGTTTGCTCGCAACAAAAGTAGCTATCCCTGTGGATATTAAGATTTAAACAAGTATGAAATTCACTCACAAATTCATAAAAACTGTTATCAACTACGCCTATTTCAGCAATAGAACACCGACCTCATAACACTACAAATAAGAATTGGTTGTACCGCTATGAAGGCAGGTCTTTTACGGACTTTAAGGATAAAACGAGAAAGAATGAGCAATGAAAATTTGAAATTTGCTATTTTAAAAGCAAGGACCTTTCCTCCCTTGCTTTTAACTATGCTATTAATGACTATTAGTGACAAATTCATCTATGGTACCCAAATAAACTTTAACGTTTTCAATTCCATTTCTTTTTAGAATAGAATAAGCCATATTAGCACGTGTACCACTTTTGCAATGAACAATAACGGTCTTGTCTCTATTGATCTTCTTTAAGTTTTCATCCAAATGAGAAAAAGGAATATTTTCAACGTACGGTATATTTCCACTTTTATATTCATTTTCACTGCGGACATCAATTACCTGAACGTCCTTATTACCCAATAAGGATTTGAAAGTAGCTTTGTCAACGGTATCCGAACTTGAGAGCGGAAGACCTAAACTTTCGATATCAGCTACGTAGCCATATATGTTATCCATGCCGATACGGGTGAGTTTGCGGGTTAGATCTTCTATGCTCCTTTCATCGCTGATCAACACAAATTGCAAGCTATAATCTAACAAGGAACCCATAAATGTCGCAAATGAATTGCTTCCCTCAATATGGAGACTACCGGGGACAAAGCCTTTTACAACTGTACCTGGTATACGGGTGTCCACGATGACCAATCCATTCTCCCGCGCTTTCAAGAATTGTCTTGTTGATAACTTAGCGGCCTGAGGGAGTTGAATATGTAATGGCCGGGGTAACCTGTTTTGCTGTTTCATCACCGCAAAGTATTTCGGTGGGTCGGGTTGCCCATCTAAGATATATTTGACAAAACTATTTTCATCCTTAAAATGGAAAGCTTTGCTGTTTTGTTTTTCATCTTTTAGGGTAGAGGTCGGGGCATCACTCAGCGCTTTACCACAGAAGGAGCCGGCTCCATGGCCGGGCCATATTTCGATCCCATCATGAAGTTTTGAGAATCGCTGCAGTGACGCAAACAACTGTCGAGCTCCCTTGTCTTGCGTACCATGTTGCTGGGCTACTTTTTCCAACAGATCGGGGCGCCCCACATCACCGATAAAAATAAAATCTCCTGTAAGGGCCTTTTGCGGTTTATTAGAAAGCGAAAGATCTGTCAGCAGGAACGTCATGCTTTCCGGAGTATGCCCTGGGGTATGTATGGCTTCAACAATGATACGTCCCAACTGGAACTGCTGTCCATCTTTGATCGGACTGTGTGGAATATGGTATGACCAATCTGGATCTGTCTCGCCAGAAAGGATCAATTCCGCCCCCGTAGCGGATGCAAGTTCCTGAGCACCACTTAAATAATCGGCATGTATATGTGTTTCTGTAACTTTTGTGATTTTTAACCCATTCTGTTTAGCGATATCGAGATAGGTATCAATATCCCGCTTCGGGTCGACTACGAGAGCTTCTTTGGTTTCCATACTGGCGATCACATAGCTGGTCTGTGCTAATGTAGGATCAAAAACACGTTCAAAAAACAGCGTACCTGTACTTGGACTATGGCTGCTTACCCTTACTTTTGTATCTGCAATTGTCAACAGTGGAGCCGCCAAGGAAGCCGTCCCCAGTATAACACTTGTTTTTATAAAATTTTTTCTTTCCATATTATTCTTTTTTTAATTTCCAATATTTTCTCAATCTAGTATCCTACATTCATCAACCTTTACTTATCATTCTTAGTCGTTGACCGCTGTTGTCTTCATGTTTAACCAAGCAATCACCCCCGAGATAAACGTAATGATTCCTGCGATGTGTACAGCCCAGATCAGACCAAAGAAATTGCCGACTATACCTGCCATCAAAGCACCGACAGCATACCCCATATCTCGCCAGAAACGGTACACGCCCAATGAAGAGGCCCGCCAACTGGGATGGGCAGCATCACTTACCGCTGCTAGCAAAGCCGGATACACCATCGCTGTACCAACCCCTAATAGGACAGAACCGATCAATCCGGATTGAAGTGGGTCAAATACAGCCAATCCGATGATAATATGTCCCAAAACCTGAACAAACATGCCCCAGACAATAAGTGGTTTCCGACCCCATCTATCAGCCAGAGGCCCCGTGATAATCTGTCCTACCCCCCATACAACGGGGTATATGGCTTTGATCCACCCCACTCCTTCCAACCCGACTCCTAATGACATAAACAGCAAGGGGAATACGCCCCAAGACATTCCGTCATTGAGATTGTTGATCAATCCGGCCTGCGAAATGGAGAACAAGTTTCTGTTTCTCATGGAGGTCTCCCTGAATACCCACCACAGGCTTGGTTTACCTTTGTGATCCTCTGAAGCCGTTCCTCTTAATTCCATAGCCTCCAACTCCGCATATTTTCGGGTATCTTTGACTAGGATAATTGATAGGAATAAACCAATAATAGTATAAACAATACCAATATAAAATGGCTGAGGACGCAGCCCATAATAAGAAGCCAGATATCCTGTCAAAAGTGCTGTCAATCCTACCGCCCCATAACCCGCTGCTTCGTTCAACCCCATGGCTAAGCCACGGCTCTTACGACCAACCAGGTCTATCTTCATATTTACTGTCATTGACCAAGCCAATCCCTGACTTATACCCAGTAGCACGTTGGCAAACAAAATCCAATTCCAACTGGGACCAAATGCCAAAAGAAAAGGCACGGGAAGTCCCACCAACCATCCCCATACCAGTACTTGTTTGCGGGTATAGCGATCGGCTAGTACACCCGAAATCAGATTCGTGAGTGCTTTGACTACGCCAAAAGCAATGATAAATGAAAAAACAACCACATCGGACTTTATATTGAACTCATTGGTGCCCACTAAAGGTACAACAGTGCGTTCTAGCCCAACCATTCCACCCACCATCATATTAACGAGAACAAGTAATGTAAACTGCCTCCAATTTTCTTTAAGCCCTAATCTGATCTGCTCCACTTGTTTTATCTATTTATTTATTATTACTAAAAAGACTCCTCGCTTATGATATGGTACATCTATTGGCTCCAGCCTCTAGATCCGCAGGATCAATGCCTTCATACTTGCTGGTTTTATTTAGCGCTGCAATTTGACTAGTTCTACCTGCAGCACTAACTGTTACGATCGCTATTTCTTTGGAAACAGGAAGATTGTCAAAAATATCTTGATCCTCTTTGTTGAGTGCTTCGTATGCATCAACATGATAGCTACCGTGAATATTCCATTCATCACGCTGATCCTGCGGTCTAACATCAACAATTGCTATTTTCTTATCGGTTCAAGCAGCTGTTGCAACTCGTAAACGCTTAAATCTTTTGTGCTCATTTGTATTATTTTGAGTATAATACAAAAGTAGCAAAAACAAACTATTCAATAGAATTATTGAATAGTTTGTTTTAAATAAAAAAGAATAATTCAATATAAACAACTTACAAACAATAATTTACATTAAAAAAATAGCGCTAAAACTTTGGTTATAGCGCTAGTTAAAACTGATTTAAACAGTAATATCATTCAGAAAGATCGACTGGATATCCTTTGATTGCCCATTCGGGATACCCTTCTTCCAGTCGGACGGCTTTATATCCTTTTTCTTTCAACAAGGCTACGGCCTCATCTGCGTACACACAGAAAGGACCACGACAATATGCCACCAACATCTTACGTTTGGGGAATTTTTTGAATGAATCGCCCAATTTATCAATAGGAATTGACATCGCTTGATGAATATGGCCTCTATGATATTCTTCTTCTGGTCGGACATCTAAGAGTATTACCTCATCATTTTCGAGCATGGTCATTAACGTTTGAGCATCGATAGCCGACATATCCTCATGGTGTCCTTTACGAAAATCACTGACCACTTTCTCCACTTCGGCATTGAAAGCTATTCCTAATCCACGGAGGGAAACCCAGGTTTCATAAACGCTCTCACTTGCAAGCGTATAGTTTATAAAGTTCCCATTTCGGGTCACAGTCACCAATTTTGCATTTTTAAGATTTTGTAGATGTTGGGATGCATTTGCAATAGACTGTCCGGTATAATTAGCTATCTGTTCGACAGAAAATGGTCCTTGGGCCAAAAGATCGATAATTTCTAACCGCACAGGATTAGCCATTGCTTTAGCTACCTTTGCCAACTCAGTATATACTTTGTCTTTAAATTCTCTTTTATTCATAGTGCTATCCAAAAAGCGCTTCGCAAAAGTGAAATATTGATGGCGCTTAATGCATTGCAAAGTTATGAAAGACTTTACACTATTCAATTAAATTATTGAATAGTGTAGTTTTCTTTGCATTTACTCCCCCATTTTCTTTTTGGCATTAGAGAAAAATAAAGATATTGCCCTGAATTTTAGAATTCATCACTCCCTCAGACAGGATGGAAGATCTTGAACTGGTGGCGAATTCATAGTTTATCTGAATACTCCCCCAAAGCTCATTGAGTTGATCTTCGTCGTATGGATTCGCTTTCCTTTCAAGAGTAAAATACAATTTCCCGCAATCCATTTTTTCAAAATTTAGTTATTTACGATATCAATTCTTCAAGCAATACTAAATGAGCTCCTAGCCGTCTTTTAAATTCAGATTCACTAATATAAATTGATCCCTCTCATCATACAATTTATCTGGAGCATATTCGTCCACATCCAAGAATAGCATATCTAAAATTCGGTAGATTCCATTGTCAGAAACAGCTACCCTCCAATGAATATCTTCCCTCCTAAGCTGAAGAAAGCGCGTCTCGAAAACTGATGCTGTGATCTCGCTATTTAGGAAAGCACGTAGTAAATAAAGCTTAACAACAACACATGATGGTTAGCGACTGTAGTATATGACACTCGAAGAATTAACACTTGAAATCTACGCGGAAAGAGTATTGACTCATTTTGAGGGTAAACGCCTTGTTGCCTGGACAGTCAATGTTTTAAAATTGGGCTATGAGAGTGATAACCTCTATGTATTAACCGGATTGGATTAGGCATCTACTGAAGAACGCAAACTCTATTTTTGGAAATCAATTGCTGATCTGAAGCTGGATATTGAGAAAAACGAGAGACTGCAACGTAAACTGTGTCAATGGAATAATTCACGTTACAGTCTCCAACTGTCAAATCAAATAGTGGCCGTTATTAAATTTATTATTGGGCCATTTTATTCTGAACCATTTTCATAAAATTAGCTTTAGCCGTTATTGATTCTCTCAAAGAAACTGTCTTAGCATTTTTTTTCTCTCGTACAAGTGACTCAGAGAGTTTTGAAAATTGATTCTTTTCTTTATCATTCACAAATGTGGCATTTGTAACTTTTATTAGCTCAAAATCGCTATCAACCTGCATAACTAAGCCAGGAAGTCCTTGGTATAATGCCGGGCCATAATTAACAGGAATGTCAGGAGTGAAATAAACTACAGCGTCGGGTAACTCTTTTAACGTTGCCCTATAACATGTATAGCCTGCGATGTTTACAGTATCTTCAGAAATCTGCCAGTTATAATCTTTTACATTCCCTTTAACAGTAAAATTAGAATTCATAAAGTTCTCATTATTTAAAAAACTACCCGTTGAATCCCTCAAATTAAATTCAGTATTTCCAGCTATTCTTACAGAGTTCACTGTTTTTACCGAATCTAGAGAATAAATAGCATTATTCTCCTTAAGGTAGACACGTAGTGTGTAATAAAATTTATAATCAGACAGCATATTAGTGACCTCTGACAGCTTCTCAGGGTCTTTGATCTGAGATCGAAGCAAAGAAACCATTTTTGGAGAGGATGGTGAAGCTGTATACTTCGCTTCGAGCACATCATGTTCGACCACTTGTCCATGAGCTAAAGTATATAGCGCGAAAACAAGTACAAGACTGATTAATCTAGATAATTTCATCTTAAAAAAATTAAAAATTGTGTTTAAAAAATAGTTGTATATAACTTATGGCCATATTCCGAACTAAAACAGAGTTGAAACCATTTTCAAAACTTAAAGTAGAGTTATAGGCTCGGTTGTCGAACAACTCTAATATATCATCAAAATTCTGAGCTTCAATTCCGATTAGTGTTTTACCAATATTTCTTTCATAAGAAAAATTAAAGTTTTTGCGAACATATTGCTGCCCAAGCAAATTGTCATTATTGTATAAAAACTCAACTTTGGCATTATGCACTGTCTTTCGGTATTTTAAAGCAATGCTATTCGACCAATAATTGTAACGGTAATAATTTGTAGGAATCTCTACTTTAGTCGTTTTATAATTGGATGTCAATTCCAAATTAAATGGCGAATCTATAAGCGTTTCAAGTTTAATTAGTAAATTTTGTTCGTTACTATTTAGATCCATTGGCTTATCAAATGAATAAACCTCCATATTACTTTTCATTATTTTGTAATTAACATAGCTATTGAGCGGAAATGATGGAGAAAATAATGTTTTTGAACCATACACAGAATAAGACTGTTCGGTAATCTTGGGAATTAGGTAAAGCTTAAAATTTTGGATCCCATTGTCCAAAATGGAAACAAGTCCTTCTCTATAGTGATTTTTCTTTCTATTATAGGTAATATTGGCCCCATAAGAATACATTTTAAAAAGATTGTTGTGGGCATATCTAATCTCCCACTTCTCGTCAACTAACTGTTGAATAGGCATGTCTAGACTTCCAGTTATCAATTTATTATATGGTTGAAACTGATCAATTCCAGCACTTACATCGAGAGGTAAATAACTTTTGTTGCTGAATAGGTCTAACAGATCCAACCTATTTTCAAAACGTATTCTAAATTCATAAGGAAAATTAAGGTATCGTTTCTTATCCCCATTTACCCCAAATTCAGCATCTTCGATTCCCAGCCTTCCTTCGTATCTAATTTTATTTAATACTTTCTGACCAGCAATTTTGAATGTTGCTTTCCAATTGTTGATATATCGCTGTATTGAACGCATTTCTTGATCCAAATATCCGTCAATTGATTCATCAAGGTAGCCGTAATCAAAATCAAGTCTGGGGGTAAATTGTTCTGACGCTTTATATTTAATCTGAAAAGTCTGCCCAATCTTTTCTCTACTATAAGGATAATCCATTAGATGAAAGAAAGCCTCATTTCCATTGTGTAAAATATCGCCATTAATTTTTGTATCTTCTTTAGACCAGAATGTCCTACTGCCAAGTATTGTTTTCGGAGTTATTTTAATATCATAACTTAATCTATTCATAAATTCGGCAACTTTCAGATTATTATTGGAAACAATCTCATTTGAAGCCCCTTTCTGCATGAATAGTTCCTCAATGCTATTATTTTTCCCATTCATATAATTCATTCCCATTTGATAGGATAAAATCTGATTGTTATTAAGCTTAAAATCAGCGATAAAATTTGAGAGGAATGTATTTGAATTGGTCGAGATTTTCCGTTCTGATGAATAAAGTAGATTATCATCATACGTACTGGCTTTTTGCAATGTGCTCATTTCCCGGTCGGCTGAAATAAAATAAATAGAGGTATTCAATCTAAAAGCATTTGACTCTTTTCTTAAAGTAAGATTATTGGACGAAGTAAAATCTGATAATCTGTTTTTATCTGGAATTAATAGATCTTTTAGATATTTATCCTGAAATGAAGAAATCAAATCTTGGCTAACAAGAAACTTATTTATTTCATTCAGATTTAGAGAAGTCTTTCCCATATTGTTATTGGAAGACTTGAGAAAAAAATTAAGTTTTTCTCCAAAATATAACACCTCGGCATCTCCTTCGAATTTCCGTTTTATCCCACCTCCTATTCGAAGGGTTGGCTTGATGACATTTGAATAATCTTTTTTAGTTTTAATATCTAAGACTGTTTCCTGAACCTCATCAAAGTCTAAATTAAATTTGTTCTTATGGTTATTTACAATTTTCAAATCTTCAATCATCCGCTTTTCGATAGACTCTAAAGCGATCGCATTTTGATTTACAAAGGCCTGTTTGTTGTTGACTGTTATCTTTTCAATAGATTTTCCTTTATAAAGTATTGTACCATCTTCGCCTAATATGAAATTGACATTTTTTTTGAGTATTTCCTTTAAACTGCTGTTTTCAGATAGATTGAGTTTATTCAGGTTTAGACTTATTGAATCAGGCTCAGTATCTCTTTTGCCGGTAATAACAATTTCTTCTAACCTTGAAGAAGAGTTTTTCAAATGTAGAGTATATGAGCTGTGTTCTTTAGCTATTTGCTGAAGTTCTGCAGCCGCTAATACTCTCTCCAAAAATGCAATGTGTTTTATTACTAAAACATTATTATTAGACAGCAACTTCGGGATTGAAAACTCTCCTTTTTCATTACTCGAGCTGAAAGAGGCTATTCTGTCTTTCTCTTTTAGAATAACTGTAGCACCTTTTACAGGTGAATTTGAAGAGTCAACAAGGTGAAAAATAATTCTTTCACCTTGCGCTTTAGAAAGCAAAGGAACAGCCGATAATATTGCCAGAAGGAAGCAATATTTGGCAAGTACCCTTCTGGCTAATATTAATAAATTAGGGCCTATCATCATTTTTTTTACAACTAATCTTTATTTCTCTCGACAACCTTTTACTTATTCTGGTTTCATTTTTGAGGGATATCCATTGAGTGCCTCCAAGATAAGTTTGTTATATTCTTTAGGATACATATATCTTCTTATAGTGAGCAGATAAAGCAAAAACATAAAGAACAATGCAGGAGTAGAAAGAAATGCAAAGAACCATGGACCTAACTTATCTTCTAAATTATAACCAGAAAAATTCATATAGCCCAAGCCAACAAATTGATTTTCATCATAGAACAATCCTGTTTGATCTGGGTAAAAGAGTTTAAGCAGTGCTAATAGAAAAATAATAATCAAACCAGTCCAAATTATGTACTTTGCGCAAATCAATAGAAAACGAAAAATTGAACTTTTATTTTCAACTATATCCATTTCGGCAGTAATTGAAACTGAACCATATAGCTTATTTATTGCGTTAAGCGAATTAACTTCTTCGCCATTTCTTTTTTGATTGAGCAATTCTTCGTAAATATAACTTTGTACTTCTTTGATAATCTCATACCTTTTCTTTTTCGGATAAGGAAGCATCTGTTTATTTAGATCTTCGATATAGTTTTTATAAAACTGATACATGTTTTGCGTCTTTAATAAGCTTTTCATATGTTATTGTTTTAAAGTTTTAAAGTAATTAGTAAGCATTTCTTCCATAGTTTCAATTGCCTTTCGGCCTTCGTCCGAAACCTCATAGTATTTTCTTGGCATGCCAGATTTTTGCTCAGTCCATTTAGCGCTTACCAAGCCGACTTCATTTAATCTGACCAGGATAGGATAAATAGTTCCCTCGGAAACTTCAAGCCCAGTTTCGTCATTTATAGTGACAAGTAGGGAATAGCCATATTGTCTTTTCTTAGCGATAGCTTTTAGAATGATGAAAGGGAAAAAACCTTTATTTATCTGGGTTCTCCAATTTTTTATCAAATCTTCCATTGCATGTGATTTAAATTTCAAAATAGATTAAAATGATTACTTTCTACTGTCAGACTAGCTCGCATCAAAACTGGATTTTCCAATTGTATATTGTCAAATCTGGAAGTTTTATATTTTCGTGCTTTCTCAATTGCCTTATGAATGTCCATTACTGAATTTATCTGCAAGACATCTAATATTTTTTCGATTCTTTCTCCGATCGTTCCGTTAATAATCTTATAAAATATGTTCCTGATATGGCGACTCTCATAATCTTTCTTTTTTATTTGTTTAACCAAAGTTGCTGCTTAGCTCTTTCTATATAAGCTCTAATAGGACCTTCAATATTTATTTCTAATTCTTCGAGGAGCACTTTAAGAGCTTCTTCTGTACCATCTGCCCTGTGACTGCTATGATATCTGTCAGCAACGTACTTTTATAAAAAGATCCAATGCCTCTGTCCCCTTTAAATTCATTTTGTATGAATACTTCAGCTGAACAAATATTATCATTTGTAGAATAAACGATCTGGCTGATTTGGTGCGTGCGCAGTTTATAACCTTCGCTATATAACCTATTGGTGTCTACCTCTTCGATATTTATAAATGGATGAATTTGTGTGCAACTACCTAGAGGGTGATCCACTATCATTTTAACCATTGTTTCGTTAATTTTCACTAATACTTCACTTTGAAAGCCATTTATCGAATTTTCACATGGCTTTGTAGTGTTAACCCGTACAATTGTCCTTGCTTGAGCTTGTGTTTCAAAAGCAATTGGCTCTTTGACTTTCATTGAAACCTTATTGATCCAAGAACGTGATATTTGATTTTCTGATAAACCAAGAGAACAACGAATAATATCTTCTACTAAACAGCATGATAGAGCTAAATATTCGATAGTGCCAAGATGATGTTTGTCTTTATCTAATGTATTTCGCTTGACGGATTCAAGACAATAAATATCTATTACTCCCTCAATTTCTCGTTGATCATTCCATTTTTCGCTACAAAGTGTAAATGATATTTTTTTAAAGCCATTAGAAAAATATCTCGTAGCGGGATTACCTAAAAAATCTGAGGCTAGTTCTATTCTTTCCATATTTTTTCAGTTTCTCAAATCTATCTAGTTAACAGTGTTTATGGAAATTGAAAAAAGTACAGACAAATTAAACTCTAAGCTTATACCAATAATTACACACAGCAACCTGAGATAAATATTGATATAGAATATTAATCAATGATTATTTTTTTGTATTATTGCTTTACACTAATAATTATATTTCCATTTGCGGAAATCAATAATAATTTATGAAAGTACAAGATCACCTTTTTAATACGTTGAAAGCCGTAATTCCTAAACAATTTAAACTTGCGGATATAATAGGCGAAATTTTACAATTAAGTCCGGATGCAGTTTATAGAAGAATTCGGGGAGACAAAGAATTAAGTTTAAGTGAACTATATAAACTCTGTAATCATTTCAATATCTCTTTAGATGCTATCTTGCATGTAAATACGAATTCTATGCTAACCCGTTATTCGTCTTTAAATCTTGATGATTTTTCCAACTATTATAAATATTTAGACGAGTTTGATAACCAATTGCAAATGATGTCTTCTGAGGAGCACAGCGAACTGTTTTTTACGGCTGAGGATATACCAATATTCCATTTTCTACAATTTCCTGAATTGACATATTTTAAAGTTTATTCATGGTTTCAGACTATGAATAATTTGAAGATCTCCTATGAAGACTTTGTAAAAAATTTAGACCAAGAGTTTCTCAAAGCAAAATATTTGAGTATTTTCAATAAATACATTAAGATACCCTCCACTGAAATATGGACTGAACGAACCATTGATCAATTACTATTTACATTGGATTATTACTATGATATACAGTGTTTTGACGATCCTAATATTGGATTATTAATCTGTTCCCAAATTTCCGAATTAATTGATAATTTCAACTTATGGACCGATGAGAAGAAAAAAGGTCTACAAGGAGATAAATATAATGTTTACTTGAGCCCTCTTAACCTAGAAAATAGCTTCATGCTGCTAAAGGCACCAAATAAAAGTGCGTGTAGCCTGAAGCTGTTCACAATCAATAGTATCGTTACTTCGAATGAAAAGTTTTGCAAAGAAACAGAAAATTGGATTTTAAACACCATTAACAAATCGTCCTATTTAAGTGGTGCATCTGCAAGAGAGCGTTTTAAATTTTTTCAAAGTACGAAAAACAAAGTAAATAATTTAATAGAAAAGCTTCAAACAGGCCTATAGTATCCAGCCAGTTTATTTAAGCCGCCACAATTTTCTTATCTTGCTTAAACTGTTTATCATATAATTGGATGTAGGGTATACAGCCACTATTTATTAATGACTGATGGTTACCTATTGCTTCGATCTGTCCTTTGTGAAGCACAATTATTTTATCGTAATCTTTGATTCTTGAGAAATCATGAACAATTGCCATTAAAGTCTTTTCTTCTAAGATATCTTTTAGATTTTGATAGATCAGATGCTCAGACATTGCATCTATTGAACTTGTAGCTTCATCGAAGATTATGATATCGGCGTTCTTATATAATGATCTGGCAAGTGCTACACGTTGACGTTGGCCGCCGGACAACTTATTACCATTTTTGCCCAACGCTACATGCCCTGAGGATTAAAATATTACCAACCGGCAATAAAATACCAATCGTCTGTACCAACGATTATGCCGCCTGCCTCTGCTTCCGCATTGTAAACCTTAATGTCTCCTTTGAAGTGATTCATGTTTGTGCTCATCCTTTTTTATTTTCTTTAAGTTATTATTAACAAGAACTAAATTAGCTACAATTGTTTTTTATGAAAAATAATTAATTTAAAATACATGACATTACACGTACACTTGTATTTAATAATACCTTGTGATACATGGTAGTTATATGAAGAGAAAAGGAAAGGTATCTTCGGTGTATGTCGCATGATATGCTTTTCCGCTATGCTACTTAGAGAATAAAGGCAGCAGTTATATTGGCCGTAACCATTACATCAAAATATCTGATGTGTATGGGAGAAAGTAAATAATTCAGATTGTAATAGCCCAGAATTCAGAGTAATTAAAATCTGAAGCCGAAACAAGTAGATTCATTTGTGTATTTCAAAGCAATGAGTTCGTCATCACTTTTGTTGAACAGTTTTATACAAAATCTACATCATGTCTGGATGTCATAATAGGGCTATTGGTCGAAAACCAAAGCCAGGTATTAATTATTGAAATAATAAAAATACTTAAACAATAAATTTACACTATAAAATTACAGTAAACGTATTTAAACGACATGAATAAAGAAAAATAGCAAGCCAAACTCAGCTAGCACACTATACATACCCTTTATAAAATAGAATCAAAACGGTGTAAACATCCACCACCAAAGAAATCAAAAGGAAAATAATTTCGATAAAACAGCCTATTGTCAGATCATGTAGTGGCTATTATACATAATTTGTTTATCACATTCGTTCGTTTATCTATTTGGTCAACTATTCAAAAATAAATACACGCCATCATAAATTCGTGTTGCCCGATATTCTAATCTTTTTTATTCTGCAATTTATTCAACGTTTCTTCAATCATCTTCATCCGATTTTTTACCTTTTCGGCTGATGCGTCTAACGTATATCCCTCGTCCAAAAGTTCTTTAATAAGCAACATTTTTTTAATGTTCTCATAGTTGTACCTTCTGTTTTTGCCCTCCTCTTCAGTGAGACTTGTAATAATTCCTTTTTCTTCCCAATAGCGGATTTGCCTTGGAGGAATACCAGTAATCTGCGATACTTCACCAATTCCGACAACCAATTTATCTAAAAAATCAAAGTCAAAAGACAGGTCACTATTTGTTTTCGATTCGCTCATTTTGTAACTTATTTACAATTTATGTTGCAAATATAAAATAATAGTCCTTATTTTGCAATTGTAAATAATCTACAATCTATGATTATTTAAAACAATAAAAGTATGAAAACAGCAATTTTGATTTTAAGCGTATTGATGATGACAGTAAATGTAAATGCACAGACAGTATCTTTAAAAGATGCTCAGCCCTATTTAGATGAATTTAAAAAGCATATTGAAATCCCCCAAGACTACAAGTTTCAAACTGCAAGTAAGGTTAATATGGATAATACCCCGGCTTATTTATTCCGCTTTGAGAAATCGTCCAATAACGGTCTAAAAGGAGAGCATTATTCATTTGTAATTTCAGAAAAAGATAAACAGATTTTGGGTTTTACGAATATGGATAAAAAGTATTCCAATACAAAAATGTTATTAAAGCCGGAAGCAGAAAAAATAGCAAAAGACTTTCTATTGAAGTTGGATAACTCATTAGCCAATGCTCTGCAAAACCTTTGGATAGAAACACATGATGAAGAAATTTACGTTAACGAAAAGAAAACAACCATAGCGGGAATGAAGTACAAATGTTTTCGAGCTTCGCAAAATGATTATGCATGGGTAATTGTCGGCTTTGACGGCTCCGTAATTACATTTGAACGTAACATAAAGTGGAATAACGACGAACATAAACGCATTACAGAGAAATGGTTGCACGATAACTGGTTGGTTGAAAATAATCTGGATTTTTTAAACACATCAACAGACGAACAAACGCTAAGAAAACTCGTGGAGGAAACCTTCGCAAACGGAGCTTTGAATAAACTGAACTTAGAGGAAATGCCACGAGGCTTTCACCCGGATTTTTCTATCCTCATAGCCAAAGAAAATAACCTTTTCCGTCTTCCGCTGCGTAACTGGATGAAAGTTGTAGAAGAATACAAAAGCAATCCCGAAAAGGTAAGCTCTGGAATTAGAAATCTTGATTACACCATTGATATTTTAGGAATCACCGAAAATACTGCAGTCGTAAAAACACAATTTTTCAGAGATAAAAAACTCATTATTACGGATTACCTATCCTACATTAAATATCCCGACGGCTGGAAAGCCGTTGCAAAAATTTCTAATGAACATATTGTAAATCCATTACAGCTTAATCTTTAAATCAGATAATATGAAAATGTCAATTTTATTTATGCTAACATTTTTAAATATGAATTACCTACAGGCACAAACAAAAGAAAAATCAGCACTTATCCTTATCGAGACACAAAACGAATGGATGCACAGAGACGGAAAATTGTATAGGGCTTTGGTAAAAGACAAGGAAATGATGCACAATTCAATCGCTAACATTGAAAAGGCATTAGACTATGCAAGAAAGAACAACATTGAGGTTGTCCACGTTGGGTTGCGGTTTGAAAAAGGCTATCCCGAATTAGCGAATGGAAAAAGTGGCTTGCGGAAAGCGATACCATTAGCAGGAACTTTCCCAATAAATGAATTTGGCTCACAGTTTTATGAAACGGTAAAACCTAATGACGGTGAATTTGTGGTTACCGGACGAGTTGGCGCAAGCGGTTTTACAGGATCGAATTTAGACGTATATCTGCGAAACAACAAGATTGAAAATCTGTATTTGGTGGGTTATGCTACTCACGTTTGTGTAGAAAGTACCCTGCGTGATGCCCATGAAAAGGGGTACAATACTTTTTTGATTTCTGACGGAACTTCTGCATTCAACCGTACACAACAGGATTATGTTTTAAGCGAAGTTGTTCACCACTTTGGTGACCACTTGACAACCAAAGAATTTATGAATAAGTAAATACTAAAATTACAAAGCGGTTTGTGGTTTTGATAGCTACACCGCTTTGTTTGGTTGATTTAATTATTGCTGCGTGCATTGTCCCAGTAGCTAACAAAGAGGTCAAAAAGTGTCTGTGCATCGAGGTCGATCTCAGAAGCTGAATAAGTCAGATGTAATTGCTGAGTAGATTCTTCATAAGCCATTTTTTGAAAAATTTTGGAAAGCCGCCCTTTATATTTCGCCCTATTATGCAGAGATACGACTACCAGCATGTCACCACCAACTTTTTCCAATTGGATATTAGTCACATCGGACCATTCTCCCTGACCAAAAGCTTTGGATAGAGGTGTTGTTTTTCCCGAAAAATAGCAGGAATCTAATGATATCAAAGCTGATTTATCCCGCAAACTAATAAGCGTTTTCAGGAAAAAGTACAGCATGATTACCAGAAAAGTCGCCGAAAACACAAGCGCCCTTATTCGCAAGATGCCGTCGAACAGTCCCATACAATATAAAAGTATAATAAAAAGTAGTAGGCATATACCAGCCGTAGAAAATAACAACCTTGTCGTTTTCTTTTCATTTCTATATAAATTTGTTTCTTTTTTCATTTATCTACCTTATTTTATATTAATTTGATGTTTTTCTGCGTATTTCTGTCCCATACTAAAGAGTTGATCGGATTTAGCAAACTATTAAACTGTAAAATGTTCCTGAGCGACTAAAACGATTAGTCAAATCTATTGATGATATAGCACTATATAGGTGCATTTAATAAAAAAATAGGGACAAATCATATATACTATTTTATTACCTGTCAATACCCACTCCCATAAGTGACTATCCGAGTACCAATAGACATCTATTCGACGAAAATAAAAAGCATTGTACTATGAAAAGATACGTTCATGACAGTCTTGCTAATTGGTTAAACGACGCAAGTAAAAGTTTACTTTTCTGTATATGAAAAACATGGGTATAACAGGAGCGCTGTCGTGAATAATTGAGAAATTGAACAGCTGAATTTTCACATAAAGTGTTTCGCTACGAACTCATAGATCAAAGCAGATTTCCTACAGCTCCTAGCACGAAGAGGGGGCTATGCTATCCTTAATGATTTAACCTTCAAATCAAGTAACAATTTCTATGCAACAAAATATTATACAAAATATCACACGTTTTTGTACGAAACAAAAGCGCTTGGAAGAATTATATACTTTTATTTGACAGGTATATAAACTTAAGTTTGAATAAAACGTCATTTAAGGAAAATAAAATATTGAAAACAATAAGGTTGTCTTATTAAAAAGAATTGTGCATTATAAAAATTTCAAATTATTACAACTATGATCATCTTCGGAACAAAAACAAAACTATTATCAAACAGTCCTGAAAACTTTTTAGGCGATTGTGATTATTGCCATACACCCAAGTCGGTATTTGCCCACAAAGAGGTAAGTTATTTCCATATATTCTGGATTCCTATATTTCCCTATAGATCAAAGATTATAACAATTTGCGGGCATTGTAAAAGAGTAAACTCTCAATCTGACATCAACCCACAGACACTAAACGAAATCCGGGCCAAGGGAATGCCCAAGATCCCTAAAAGATACTTTTTTGGTATCATACTGATCGCACTTCTCTTTTTAGCAATTATCATTGTCGGAATATTTTCCTTAAGCAAAACGGATGCGTATCTGGATGACCCCAAGATAGGTGATGTATATAAAATCGAAATGAATGAAAGTGGCAGATCAATATACACACTTTATCGTGTTGCCGATGTTACAGCAGACTCGATAACCTTCTTAATGAATGATTACGAGGCTACTGACAGAAAAAGCTTCCGCAAACTACAGGAACAACATGCGGATAACTATTCTGAAAAAATCGTCTTATCGCGTGCCGAAGTACTAGAATTGTATGAAGAGAATCAGATATCCTCGATAAAAAGAGATTAGCTGTGAGCGCTAATTTGCGCTCTACATTTCAATTGCCTTAATTGTTGATTCATCAAGCGCCTATCCATCAAGGAATAGATTAACCAAAACAGGGCTCTCCCTGTCAGAAAATGAATTTATTCTTCCTACCCATTACGGCTAAAACCAACTTACAAATTGTCATTCGATTTAGATTATCCTAACGAATTAAAATCGGAATATAAGAAAAGGGCACTGACAAAAGGAGTAAAACCAAACATACAAAACACTAATAAAAAACAACTTACACCATTCAAACGAAATATCATACGAAATGTCACAACAATTGTATTTCGTAAAGATCAAAATATAATTTTTCTCATTCTATTTGTTTGATCACAAACGCAAAACTATTAAGATAATTTAATAGAAGCTTACGAATAAGTTTCTATTAAGTACACAGAGATGCTAATAAGTTTAAGATATCCAACATGGAGAATCTAAAAGCATCTGCACGTATTGATGATACAATTGCTCGCGTGAAAACAACCTCATAATAAAAAAAATCATTTACAAATATCAATTCGAAACTTTATGGATTTTAAATTAGTCATACGAACGTTTGCATTTGCTTTGCCTATTTTTTCCGCAATATATTGCATTATATTGCTACTGGTCAACTTATATAGCCGCAAACATGATCCCTTTTCTAAGCGGTTGATGTTTCTGTTAACTGGATTCTATATGATAGAAATACTCTATTGTATTAGTATTGCAATGTGTTTTTATTATAAAGATGTTTACAGATACTCTATTCCGATCAACCTTTACTGTATGTTCGTTATACCTATACTCCTATATCATGTCGTTTTTAAACTAACACGGTTGCGCAAAAAAGAACAGTTCAACCTCTGGCATTATGCCATTCCAGTTTTCTTTCTGATAGCATATATTCTATGTACTTATATTATTCCGTTTTATTTTCAAGGATCACTAAGCTATTCGTTAAATACAACACATCGTTTTGGGATATTCGTTCATTTTTATACAAAATACCGATTATACATTCGACTGTTGTTTAGTATTATCTATTTGGTTCTTGCCCTAAGGAGAGTAATAAAGTATAAAAAAGAGATCATTGAATACTCTGCAGATATTGACGCTTCATCATTAGGTTGGCTCTATCAGATATTCTGGTGTCTGGCTCTTCTGCTTCCAGCACCATTTCTGTATTACTTCGCTCCAAAAGGCGGTCTTTCAGAATATACGACTTCTATTATAACACTGGCGCTCATTACTATTTTTAACAGTATACTATGCTACAATATTTTTTCCAAAAACTTTGTGCTACTAACAGAAGATATGATATTTCATGAAAAGGATAAAATTAACGCATTAGCGAAAAGTAGGATTATCGATCCAGTAGTTTTTGAAGACTATATGCGTATTGAAAAACCCTACTTACGTCCTGACCTCAAAATCACCGACATGATCAAACCACTTGGAACAAACAGAACCTATCTATCAACCTTTATCAATCGCCATTATGGGAAAAATTTCAGCTCGTTTATCAATAACTATCGACTGAAGGAAATTGAGATTTTAAAAATGGATCCAAACTACAAAAATGTTAAAGAAGAAGAGCTGATTTATATCGCTGGCTTTAAAAGTCTGAAAAGTTATCAACGAACAAAAGGTATAGCAGGGAAAACAATATAGGTCGCACAAAAAAGCTCCAAAATCCGAAGAATTTGGAGCCCGACAATATTCCTTCTGCTGAGATTGCGGCAGGGAATACGTCACATCTACCTATGAATATAAAACATTCAAAAGTACTCAATAAAAAAAAAGAAATATCGCCATATCATACAATACAAACCGACCTATTATATAAATCTGCTCTATATGTATGTAACACACTTTGTCCATAATCGCTAAAGCACATATGCACAATGAGTTTCTTTTTTTACGATTTGGCAGTTAGGTTTGTACCCTAGATACCAACGAATTTAAACTGAATTTCCATCTTTGGATATCAAAAAGATTTAGACTCTCAAAAAAGAGAATTTACAAATTACATTTTTATTAAGCCGGATCTGGTGGCTATCGATCTGAAATAAATTGAACAGAAAAGCTTAATAATATAAAGATTAACAAATGAAAAAAGACAACACAACACTGGAAATGAAAAAAAAGCAAAAATACGTTTCACCGGTTCTTGAGATTGGTATTATCGAAATGGAATGTGGTATAGCAAAGGGCTCAGCGGGTGTCAAACCTGGAGGCCAAGGCGGCGTTGAGGAAGAATGGGATATCGATACAAATAATGAGGAAACAACAGTCAAATGGCAGTAAACAGTTCTCTCTTTAATTCCAATAAAGAATAAATTACTGAATACTATTAAGATCCTTCAGATTTAATAGTATGCCAATGATGATCAAATTCGCGCTCGATTTGGATGATAATAACATCTAATATTCCGCCTCATTCAAACGAAATTCAGCAGTTAAAATGCGTGAAAACTGAGAAGAGAAAGAATTGACGATGTTATTATCACACCGAATTAAAACAGTTGTCATAATAGCTCAAGAAATTACAACTGTGGGTACGTAAGCCGGATGAAATATATTTTTCTAGAAGAATGAAAGGCTATCGGAATTAGGGAAAGGGTATCGCTACAAAGGAGGGCACAGCGGTAGGTCACGGAAACTGGAATATTAGAAAGGGAATTTAATAAAAATTCCCTTTTTGGAAATAGTACTGACGCCAATCTATCATGATTATATTGTATTTAGAAGTTAATTGAACCGCCACGGGAAAGGATTTTTCCTTCAGCATCGATAAGGAAAAGCGTAGGAACCCCGGTAATACCATAACTTTGAAAGTTCTCCCCCTTTACACCTTGATAATCACAGTAGGTATCTAACCATGGAAAGCTGTGAATCTTACTATTGAATATCTTCTCTTCCGAGTCTGCCGAAAGCGCTATGACACGCGTACCTGAAGCCTTAATCGTCTTATATTTCGTCGATAGTTGTTTTAGCGTTTCCATACTATTTGGATCGTCAGATTGATAAAATATAAGTATCGTACGTACAAAATCCTTCCCAGAAGCATTTATACTTATCGTTCTTTTCTTCATTTTATTGCTTTTGGAACTTGTCCCTGTTTTGAAAACAAGATCGGGAGCAACAGAACCTATGGTACCTTTTATGTAAAAGGCCAATGGCCCATCAAAGGCTGTAATCTTACCGGACGAAACAACTGTCTTGGCAATATATCCTATATAATCATCATCACCCCGCTGAACCAAGCGGCTAGCAATGTCCTGTGCTAGTTCGGTAAAAATCAAAGGAGATTTTATTCGTGAAGTTATTTTTTGAAAATCCGAAGTAAATCGAGTCGGATCTTTCAGTACGTCAATACGACTATATAACCAAGAATCGATTACTGCATTCCAATGCCCCGAGGTATACAAGGTCTCCCAATTGAGCTGATCACGAATAAAATCAGCTACATTCGCTGCTCTTTCGTGCTCTTTTTCCAGCAAATAGGTCCCAAATCCAGCCTCAACATTACAAATCTGTGTCAACTGACTAATATAATCTCCCTGTGCACTTAGACCTTTAGACAAGCTGGCATAGGCTTCTTTTTGCTTCCCGAGCTCATCTGTTGCTGCTGAACTTAGCGCTTGTCTATAACGTTCAAGAATATCATTGCTGGAACTGTATAATCTATTGAACTCTTTATTTTTACCATTGTCAGCGTATATAATGTTACTTTCATTTGGCTGTGACGATTCACAGCTTACAGAAAAGTCCGTACCAGGGATAAACATATCTAAGCCACCCCCTTCCGTCGTCCCAGTAATTAGCCATCTACTCATCCCCGTGTAAGGTGCATATTCTTTGGGAATAGTTAATACGAATTTACCATCCTGTGGAATAGTGCCTTGGTATATAGTCTTGGGATGTCCCCCCTGGAAAATAATAAAATCATATTTTTTGCCCGTGAAATGAGGAAAATACATACTGATAGTTTGTGTTTTCTGCGTACAAGAAAACAGGCAAGAAAAGACTAAACTAAATAATATAATTGTTTTATACATGTTTTGCTAATTATTACGCTATTGCCTCTGATAACTTACAATAAGTATAGCCAATAGTTTGTTAAAATGCTATTTATATATCCTAGTACTATAAAGGACAAGGATATATAAATAGCACGCACTATAGTAATTTAAATTGAAGCGTCCTTACAATTTATTACTTCATTTTAATACAGCGAATTGGGGCGGACGTGATATCAGTTCTGGTGGGACCTTGCCACTTAAGTCCATTTTCATTTACACTAGCCAGATATCCATAATGTGAGGTACCAGCGTATAGATAACTTCCAAGCCAATACCACAACTGAACACCACGCTCTTTAATATTGCCTACATCCATTTGGCTACCTTTTGCAAAAGATCTAAACCCCGCAGCTGGAAGCATAAGTTTATCGCCAAACATATGGCCTGCATCCATGTTTAAATTCCCCCAAGCCCCTTTTTTAGATGGGGGATTGTATTTAACTAGATTATCAAAATCCACTGCAGTCATCACTTGATAATCAGTTGGACAGGGGTCATTCGCTCCTCTTTTATCATCCCATGCTGCCCATTTTGTTTCACCAGATGTTTGGTGAATAGCAGCGTTTGTATTATCATTTTTATTTTCCATTCCACTGAACCACCCTATAGACTTAGAGTTGCCCCATTTAAACTTAGCCCCTTGAAGATCCACGTGGGGTACAAAAGGCGATCCATTCTCCACCGCAAACATATTATAACATGCAACCTCTCTCCACACAGTTTTATTAGGACCAAAATAAGCGCCACAACCATCGGCAGTCATATTAAAATTAATGTTCAGATTTTTCTTTTTGCCACGGGTAATAGTGAAAAAAGGTTCGGTGGCTATCTTTTTCTCAGTGCCATCAATATCAACAGTAGCCGCAAATGTCCCGCTTGGTCCAGTTGCCTCCCCATTGACGAATATTGGAATGGATACATTAGGAGAGCCAACAGCATGACTATATGATAAACCCGGTATTTGCCCGACAGATGTGCTTGTCCAAGCAAAGGAGCCGCTCTTGAAAAAGAATTGTCCATACTGATCATTTGGGCTGATAATAATATCTTTAACACTTTTGATCAGCTCACCTTTGGTATTCAGATTTGCTGTAATCAAGGCTACTTTATGTTTCAAAAGTATATTTAAAATATTGATCTTATCAGCCCCCCCCTCAGGAACAAAGGCGTCATTGATGAAATACATCAGATCTTTGCCTTTGCTATAGTCATATAAAAGATTGGTAGCATCAAAAGTTGTATTGGTTGTAAGAGCAGGTAAAGTAGAACCTTCATTCGCATAAGCGACCATGGTATAGGATACCCCTCCGTCCAATTGGAGGTTCTCTCCTTCGAAAGGTATTCCATTCACGATCTTATAATCCTGATGAGCTTTATATTTTCCGCCGTCTGAATTATCGTAAGCCACCACGCGTAAAACACCAGTAAATAACGCTCTAGCGGCTCGTGCTTTGGGAGCAATTGTCGGAACCGCTTCAATACTTATATAGTTACTGGGATCTATCATTACAGTAGTTTTCTCCGCTTTCGTACTTCTTGCAGAAGCTTTAGTGTCTGGAGTATCTTCATCGTAAGCATCTCCCATAAAATTGATCTTCACAGCAGCTGGCCCCCCTGGTACCGAATGGTCATCCTTTTCCTTTTTATTACACGACGTGATCCATAAAAAAGGAAAGATTATGGCTAGCCCTAGCATTTTTCTAAAATTTAGCTTCTTCATTCTATTTTAATTTATTATTGTAATTCATTATTGTAATTCAAAATTTTAACCGCTCTCTTATGCATTCATTAATTGTATCCTTCTTCATATTGGAGTTCCATCTTTTCAAATACGCTCCATCCGACCACACTTTTCAATAGATATGGACAATTAATTAAGCAGCAAATAATAGATCGTATTTAATAATCCGGAGGCAAAGATGAGATCTCAACAAGTTCTTTGCAGGATATAGTATAAAAATCTGACTGACACATTGTAAAAAAGATAAGTTATCATTACTTATATGCAATCAAAAGAGTACTTCAGAAACAATAAGCCATTCTAAAGTTTTATATCATCATTTTCTCTTTCTACCAAATACATCTCTGATGGACCTAGTGAACCTCGCCAAAATATTTCGACTTTCCTTATTACCATACCCATAGCCATGTCCATAGCCGTATCCATAGCCGTATCCATAGCCAGACTGTCCCAATTTAAGTCCATTGAGGATTAAAGCGAGATTTGACAGCCTTTTTTCCTCATAGATTTTCTGCAGTTCTGGGAGCTGGCGCTTATCCATTTTCCCGGCACGGATCACAAACAATGTCAAATCCGAAATCCGATCTATCACGGTAGCATCTGCAACTATTCCCATAGGTACCCCATCAATAATAATATAATCATATCGCTCTTTTAGATCAGTGATCAGTTGGTCAAGCCTTTTACTGAGCAATAGTTCTACAGGATTGGGTGCTTCGCTTCCGATAGGTACATAGTCAACATTTTCGATACGCAGGTTGCGATGAATAATATCATCCAAAGTGACATTTACATCGGATAGATAATGGCTCACACCCGTTCCTTCTTTAATACCTACCCGTTTACTCAGCGTTCCTTTTCGTAAGTCAAGATCGACGACAGCTATTTTTTTGCCCAAAAAGGATAATGTGTCTGAAAGATTCAAGGAGGTAAATGTTTTACCGACTCCGGGGATAAATGATGTCAATGAAATAACCCTTGGCTGCTTCCCTTCTCTCGACATAAAGCTAATATTTGTACGGAGGATACGGAAAGCTTCTGTCAGGGCATCCCTGCCGGTGTTGTTCACCAAAATATCGCCTTGATTTGACCGTTTGGTTTTGACTAATGGTATCTCTCCCAATAACGGTACATCAATTGCATCTTCAACATCTTGGCGGCGCCTTACCTTGGTATCGAGAATGGAAAATGTCAATATAATAATGGCTGGTAGAATGAATCCGATCCCCATTCCTAAGCCAATTTTTCTTATTTTACTTGGGGCGATCGGCACGGTTGATACGATCGCTGGGTCAATGATCCTGATGTTATCTTCGGTCATCGCTTGGTTAATAGCATTCTCCTCACGCTTGTTCAAAAGATAAAGATAGAGCTCCTCTTTTACCTTTTGCTGCCGCTCTACAGACAACATTACGCGTTGTTTTTGTGGCACTTGCATGGCTTTGCCTCGCGCGGCATACTCCTCCTTCTTCATATTCCGGGCCTTAATATTTAAACCATCTATGGTATTATCTACAGCTCTTCCAATATTGCCTCGCATTGCACCCAGGGCTCTGTCCAGATCTTGTACCACGGGATTGGCGTCACTACTCCCTTCTATCAAACGATTACGTCTAAGGAGTGTCGTATTGTAGTCGTTGATCTGCGATTCGACACTGGCATCGACCAGCCCCGTATTGTTGGGGATCAATTCATTTTTTTTGCTTCCATCGGCTAGATAACCACGCATCATTTGGGCAAGATTAATATCGGTTTCGACCTTAGTGCGCTCGGATTGATACAATCTCGTATCTTCAAAATAGGCCTCCCCGACTCTGGCAACATCCATCCCCTGGTTTTGTGTCCGTAAATCTTCGATACTCGATTCAACAGATCCCAGCTCCTGTTCGATAATCGCCAGCCGGTTCTTGATAAAATTAGCCGTATTGATACCAATCTGATTTTTATCTTGCAGGGCAACTTCATTGTACACATTTACCATCTCTGCAATCAGTTCAGTAGCCCGTGTGGGATTGGTATCTTCGGCTACAATCTGCAACAAGGAAGCCTCTTCCTCCATTTGAGTGATCGATAGGGCCGACACAAAATAATTGACCATGCTTTCCAGCGCGTATTTTTCGACTTTGATTTCCTGGTCCATATAGATCTTACCAAATCCCTCCGTCGGCTGTATGACCACCTGTCCAACTGGGGTATTGACGGGTTTATCTAATACTGCTCTGATCTCGCCTATCCCCTCTCCCCTACTCCAATTGGAGAGAATGACGTCTTTGTTCCCTAGTAGGGTGACCGTAAAAGAAAAGGAATCTTCTGGCTTTGCCTGGGGAACAATGACTCGTACCGGACTTTCCTTATAAAGTTCTTTCCGGCGCAATCCCGCTCTAACGGTGTAGCTCATTTCGGCTCCTATGCGGGTAACGGTCTGACGCATTAACTCCTTGGACTTTAGTTGGAGTATCTCACTTGCCACACTGATGGAACTGTAAGCCTCACTCGTCCGGGAGATGCGGGCAGTCCTGGGCGTATTCAACGGTGTCTTTATAATAATCGTTTCGTAACTACGATAGATAAAAGGGGATTTGGCATATTGATAATAGTAGTAAGCGCCAAATACGAGAATGGATAAAGCAAACCATTTCCAATGGTACAACAGATGTCTTAAAACGTCTAAAATATTGATTGTTTTGTCTTTTTGTGTTTGGGTATATTGTTCTATTTTCATTTTCGAGTATTTTATTTTAGCAACGTCAATGTTGCTAAGATGATGGAAACCACACCCATTGCTATGGAGGTGAATCGCCAGGTTCTGTCTTCACGTGGAGTACTTTCTGCACCTACGGGCTCTACATATACAATATCATTCTGCTGAAGATAATAAGCGGGGGAGTCAAAAATATCCTGAGATCCAATATCGTTCAGGATCTTTTTGCGAACTCCATTCTCCTCGCGAATAACGGTCACACGGTCTGAAGCGGCATTACGCGTTAGCCCTCCAGCCTTGGAAATGGCTTCCAATAAATTGATGCGTGCATCGGGCACATCAATGATACCCACGCGGTTGACCTCGCCCATCAGGTTGACTTTCAGGTTCAATAGCTCAACTTTGACAATTGCATCTTTAATGTATCCACCTTCTGATAATCGATTAACCAAAAGATCACGTACCTGCTCTAGAGTCAACCCTTCGAGATGAAAGTTGCCCAAAATCGGAAAAGTAATATTACCCTGCTGGTCAATCAGATAAGTTGGCGCATCCTGATTATTACCACTCGTATTCGATCTACTCCCTTTTTCATCAGCAACGTAATTGCCTCCTATCACATTGAATGGAGCCGCCAGTTCGGGGTTCTTAGCACTGATTTTGATACTCAGCCGGTCACTTTTCTGCAATTTTAACATCGGTACCTCGAGCATTTGATAGTCTATATTTGGAACCATGTCGTTGACATATACCACTTTCTTGGAGGTCATACACGAAGTAAATAGACCTAAACCAAGCAAAATAATCCATAAAGTGAATTTTTTCATTTCTTAATAAATATTTAATTTTTGTTGATTTTATTTTTATACTACTGTTTCTCTGTGCCAAGTCATCGCTTTCTTTTATTTAAAAGATGGATAAACGGAAACCATAAGGCTTCTTTAGGTGCATGGGAGAAATATTTTGTTAGCCGTCGCAACAGCATGCCCGTCTTGTTTTTACGAACAATATAGGGGCCTTCTGTTTCCTTAATATAGGATGTATCAGTAAAGCCAAAGTTGCCACCGTGCCAGACCTCATCTATGATAGACAGACCAGAGTCCATCGTATTGCTTGCAAAAGGCAGTTTATCCGCCGGCAAACCGATATAGTCTACCAGTAGTTGGTGTACCGCTGATATCCAATTTATTACACCAAGATCACTATAGAGGAGTTCCAATCGCTTGCCATCAAGTTTTGCCCCATATTTGTCATAAAGTGCGGCCAGATCACAAAATTGACGGAGACCGATACCAAAAGATAGTGAATGCTTAAGAATGTGTGCTGTAATCTGAACAACTTGAATCTGAGGTGCCAGTACGGCTATCTCGCGCCCTCCGATTGTGAGGGTTGTATCTGGAAAATCTGCCCTTATCTGTTTCAACAGATTTTTGGAGAATGGATTGTGGAAATCAAACAGGCGATCATGAAGGTCTGTTTCATAACCTTTCCAGAGATAAACGGGACTCCCTCTCCCCAACGTTGGCACACCTTTTTTGGTGAGTTGCAACTGGGCCAAATCAAAGTGTCTTCTTTTATCAAAATACCAATCGATATCGCCACAGACACGGTGCTGGGGTGCTCCGTAAGCCACTGCGACCCCCTGGCCTTTTAATAGGATTGGGCACAAACCATGCGTCATAAAAAAGATGTGTTGTTCTGCTATAATATCGTTGGATAAGCGGTTGCTACGCTCGATCCTATCGACTGATACGGACCATTTTTGTCGCATTTGTCTGGGGGGTAAATTTTCGGGTGCCAATAATAACAACCCATCGTACAACAAACCTTCAACTGTTTGCTCCACAGCGCGGGCATAAACTGCTGACCATTCCTCTGCCGATAGCGGAAACAAGTCAGCCTCCCATATATTTTCACCCCATAAGCCACTCTTCAATAAAAAAAAGAAAGCTCTTTCAATTCTATTATTTTCCATATATCTGCCTACATTTTTCTACCATTTTCTCTCTCGTAAAATAGGTACGATACCGTTGCTTACTTCCCGCTGCATATTGCTGATAAAGTGTTGGATCGGTACCGACTCGACGAATCGCAAGGGAAAGTTCCTCGGGATTTTCCGGAGGAACAACCAAACCGGAGACGTCATGCTGATTTACCCAGCTTACGCCTGAGCCCGGAATTTTTGTTGATATTACAGGCTTTCCACAGGACATGGCTTCGATCTGCACAATAGCAAAAGCCTCCGTTTTCCAGATAGAGCTTAAACAAAAAATATCCGCTGCTGCAAAATAACTGGACAGTTCCTCATCACGGACAAACCCGATCATACTCACTCTTTCTTCTAGTTTCAAATCGCCGACCAGCTTCTGAAGCTGATCATGAAGGGGACCCTTTCCGCCAATAATGACATGAAAACGTTCATCTAGCGCTTGAGCTGCACGAATCAGATACTCATATCCTTTGTATTCTACGAGACGTCCTACAGCGAAGACAATGATTTTGTTCGGATAACGTTTTCTAATTTCTTCTATACCCGATGCCTCCTGTTCAATAGCATTTACGCCAATGGGCACATAATCAACTTTATGTTGTACATGCTGCAAAAAGGGCGACTCCCGTACATATACCGGCGTGGTACCAACAATTTTATCTGCTCTTTTTATCAACCAGTTCTGGAGCGGTTTATATAACTTGAGCAATGTTTTTTGCTTAAGAATATCCGAATGCCAATGCAAGATGACCTTTTTCTTAAATCCTGAAAGATAAAGGGCCAATGTGGCCATTGGATCTGGATGATGGATATGGATAATATCATAATGGTGAGCAATCTGTCGAAGCCTAGCGATCATACCCGGAGCCAACATAGTGCCCGCCACTTTTATGGATGTATTGACCACAAACAACGTGGCATAATCATTGATTTTGATAACGGAAGCAGGGTGCCCTTCAGTCGAGGCACATAACATATCGCAGTGTACCAGTTGGGCAGATAGTCCCAACATAAGGTCATACATCACTTTCTCAACTCCACCCCTGATCGGATAGAATTTCCCCAATTGCAATATCTTTAAACTTTTTGTTGTTTCCATAGCCATCAATTTTTAGTGCCTTTCAATAATAAATCAAATAGTTCTTTCCAATTATGCGTCACCGGCCGCTCCAGCACTGGATGCGGAATCGCCTGCAGGAAAGTCTCGTCTTTCTCAATCAATCGCCGCATCTGCACGGCAAGTTGCTCCGGCCGATCGGGATCAAAAAAGGCAGTTTTGGAACTCCCTGCTGCTGTTTCGTGTGCATAAGGAAAATCAGCTAGTAACATCGCTTTACCGAAGTCGGCAAACTCCGTAATGGGTAAACCCCAAGTTTCGACCTTTGAGGGAAACAGGAGACAATCACTTTGCTGATAATAAGCAAATAATGCCTGCCGGGGCTGAAATCCAATAAAGACTAAGCTTTGTAATGATCCCCACCGCTCATGGATCCACTTGGCATAGCTATTTTCATTACCACGTAAGGTGATATATACAGTAAAATTGAGCAGACCGTATTTTTTCTCAAGGATTTCAACCGAACGACAGATGCTCTCAAAGTTTTTATGGCTGTCAGAGGCCGCGGGATAGATAAAGGTATATTTTCCTGCTTCTCGTTCTGGTATGGTATTGCAATCCTCAACAGGTTGTAATTTATTGGGCAAAGCAAGGATTATATCTTTTGGAGAGAGCGCAAACATATGCTTAAACTCATTTTTCAGCCATTGCTGCTGTACGATAACTGCACTATTCTTTTTTATACCAACGCGGTAAATCCACCTACTGAATAAGGCAAATAGTACAATTTTAGGCGCCCGAAAACACTCCGCCAGCGTCCAGCGATAGAAAGGGAATGGATTATGACAATAAACCGCTTGTCTTTTTGCATATACAGCAGGCGTCGTATCGTGCAAAGAAAACCAAAGATCAATAACACCTATTTGCCTAGAAATTTTCTTGAGGGACACATATTCATACCAAAGGCGATTGATCCATCTTTTCTTCGGCCATTGTGTCTCGATATAGTCAATATGTGGGTAATCTGCCAATTCACGTTTATAGACTATAGCAATGATGCGATAAGCGCCGCCTTCGGCCAGCGCAGAAAGATAGGCCAGACAATTGCGAAGAATCGTCAATGTCCCACCCTTATTTAGATTTACAGCAGATATAACAATTGTTTTCATGCTTGTTGTACTTCTTTAAATAAATTCAACCATTGTTTCATCACTTTTTCCTTCGAAAAGCGACGGGACATCTGTTTCGCCTCGCTTCCCATGGTAAGTCGTCGTGTGTCATCTCCCATTAATAGCTTTAATTTTGCCGCAAAGTCTTGCTTATCCCCTTCGGCGATTAAAAATCCATTTCTGCCAGCCTCGATAATATCTTTCGGCCCACATTTACAAGCATAGGAGACCATCGGCAGACCACATGACTGTCCTTCTGCCAGTGCCATGCTCCATCCTTCATAGCGCGAAGTCACTGCAATGATGGAACTCTTAAGGTATTCTTTTTGAATATCCTTAACGGGCTCACACAAGCTAATCTGCTTATTTAAGCCCAAGCGATCTATCCATCCCTGTAGGAAACTGTGCTGTTCACCTTTTCCAAAAATTTTCAGTTTCCAATCCGGGAAATCGGAGACTACTAAAGCCCAAATTTGAATGAGGTCTTCAAATTTCTTTTGATGGTCAAACCGCCCCACAGCGATTACTGTCTTTTCGTCCAGTGCCGAACGCTCTTCGGGTTGAAAGGTATTCGCATTTGGAATTACAGTAATATGATCCAGATTGCCCCAATAACCGCGGTCTTCTTGCGTCAGAACAATAAAACGTTTGTATTTTTTTACGTATTTTAAATCCAGGTTACTACGATATCGGTTAACCATTCCCCAGATTCCTTTCTTGCCGTATTGCAATCTTTTAAAACGGGAAAAATGAACCTCCAATAATTTGTAACTGCCATCTTTTATTTTCCAAAGAAAACCAACTTCGTGATCGAACATAGAGATCGTAATGTTTACTTTGAGAGCTATTAAGGCTTGTGTGAGTCGGCTATAGTGCAACCGTTGCTTACTAGGATAGCTGTATAACTTTTGAAACAAGCCTTCTCCATTACTATCCTCATAATTAATCCCAAGGTCAATGCATTGAATAGCCGGATCTAATTCAAAATAATGTCCGCGCTGTTTTTGATCTGTTGTGATAATGGTAATTTCATATCCATTTCTCGCTAGATAGTTGGCTTTGTTGGCCAGTACCCGTTCCATTCCCCCAGCCTTGTATAAGCTGGAAATGCAATAGGCTATTTTTATTTTTTTATCTAAAGATTTCATATTCAATTTCTATTTAGAGGTGGGTATTACTTTCTCGTGTGAAAAATATGTATGGTATAAATAAGGGCTTCCCATTACTAAAAAAGGGGCATAGACGAGAAATATATCTGTAGAAACCTTAAACCAATTGACGAGCAGTAACAGAAAAAATAGTAAAAACAGTTGCCTATAGCAGGTGAATTTTTGAGCCAACGCAATGGATAAGTAAACAAAAAATAGTGTAAAGGTGCTGAGCCCCAATAGCCCACTATAGAAGATAAACCGGCAATAACCAATGTCAGTACGTACTGCAAACCAATCCGAAAAGGTAGCTTTTCCGATAAGCCAGGTGCGAATATCATTGGCTTCGGGCCAAATCCACATCGTACCGTTTAAGCGGTCTGTCGAATCTGTCCGCCATTCGCCCTCCTCTACCCAATTAAAGAATCCCTCGAATCCAAAACGCAGCAATTCTCTAACTGCGGGATTCGTCTGATAAAAGTAAGCTCCCACGAGAAAAACAAGCATAAAGGTGATCAATATCGTAGCCCATAGTTTGATATGGACATAGTTGATATTGGGGCCAAAACGGCCCATCGTTAAAATAAGGTATCCGATTCCACCCACCATCCCCAATAAGGTAGTCCTAGACATCATATTACCAATTCCGGCAATCAACAGAAAAGATAAGATATAGAACGTTACGAGTCCTTGGTTATGCCGTATCTGATCATCTTTAGACAGCAATACTGCAATCATTATTAAAACAGCTGAAAAGCGTACACCCGCCACATCCAGAGCAGCGCCTATCCCGTAGATACGCTCCACCTCATTTAAAAACTCGGTAATACCATTGCTGAAGTAACGGTCCACGAATACTTTCACGGCAGGTACAAAATCAATAAGTAAGGCTAGTGCACACTGAAGTAAACAAACCACTATAAGATAATTGACCAATAAGCGTACAGACAGTTTGCCATGTACCTGAGCGATGGCCGTACAGGCCACATAGGAGGCCGATAGCCAAATCCACATTGAGATGAAATAGGTCGCATATGAATAGTCCTGTGAATTATTTATATCTACTGAATATACCCCGATCAACGAGAAAACGGTAGCGATAGCTGACGCAATCAAAATCTCCTTAGAAAATGAAGCTTTCCCCATTTTAATGAGGTGATAGCCCATAATGGGGATACCTAACACGGCCAACATTATCTTTGTATTCACCCCCATTAGAAAGGTAAATTCAAAAGGAAAGAAAAAACAACTGGTCAATACCACTGTGAGAATAATCTGCACTGTTTTCATGTAATTTTATTTAAAGATGACACCGTATATAAATCTGATGACCAAGTGATAGTAAAGTTTGAGTATCCAATACTGCCTATTAACCGCAGCATATTGGATAAATTTTATCCTTTTATTAAACAGGGGATTTTGCTTGATATAGGCGTTTGCATCGGGGTACCAATCAGACCAACGCTGATAGGATTGTATATCATTTGATATCAATAGGGGCAATTTGACATTAAGTTTAAAAAACTGAATATCTTCATCTAAAGCAGTCCCATAGCGCGATTTCAAAAACTGAATCGTTTGAGTGACATTATGAAGCAGCTGATCCAAATGCCTGGGAGTCATATTTTGTGTATAAGCCTCCGGATTGAGTTGGACATAGTGATATAAAGCCGACGGAAGATAGGTGACCTTATTGGCATGCGAAATCAATCTGATCATCGTCATATCCTCGCCCATACCGTACCCATCTGGAAACCAATGATCAACACGCTCATATAGCGTACGTTTTACAAGTTTATTCCAGACATTGAAACGAATCCGTCCGCCAAGCATCAACTTGACAAGTTGAAATCCCGTTACCTGGCCATATGCCGGTGGGGCCTGGCTCATATAGCGCTCATTGTTTTTAAAAGAAAGATACCAATCGCACCAAACTACATCTGAATCAGTACTCACAGCCGTATTGTAGAGTTGTGAAAGCGCATCCTTCTCAATCCAGTCATCGCTATCGCAATGAAATATAAACTCGCCTTTAGCGACCATTAACCCCGAATTTCTTGCCGAAGGAAGTCCTTTGTTTGTTTCGTGTCTTAAGATCGATGTCGCTGCTGCCCGATCAGGAAATTCAGCAATCACCTTTTCTAAAATCGCGACACTATTGTCGGGACTGCAGTCATCTACAAAAATATATTCTACCCCTTCCATGTCCTGCATGAAAAGCTGACGGGCATTGCGTTCGATAAAACGCTCGACCTTAAAAATAGGCACGATAACGGAAATAGCTGGTCTCATAAAGAATGCTTTATTTTAATCTTAATCGCTTCAACTGCATTAACATATCTTCCTGAACCATCTCCTTTACCAAGGCAGCTAAATCTGTTTTTGGTTTCCAGCCTAGGTTTTCTTGGGCTTTTGAAGGATCTCCAACTAATAGCTCTACTTCCGTAGGGCGATAGTATTGTGGGTCTACCCGCACCACAACATCACCAACATTGATGATGCTATTGGAATCAATCTTCGATTTTACCCGGCCAATTTCATTAACTCCACTACCTTCGAAGGCGAGTTCAATGCCCAATTCGGCAAAAGCCAATTGTACAAAACGCCTTACAGAAGTTGTTGTTCCGGTGGCAATGACATAATCTTCGGCCTTATCCTGTTGTAACATAAGCCACATAGCCTCGACATAATCTTTAGCATGCCCCCAGTCACGTTTAGCATTAAGATTTCCAAGATATAAGCAGTCCTGCACTCCCATCGCAATTGCACTCACAGCCATAGTAATCTTGCGGGTTACAAAGGTTTCACCTCGACGTGGCGACTCATGGTTAAATAAAATACCATTGCAAGCATAGATACCATAGGCTTCACGATAGTTTTTGGTAATCCAAAAACCATAGATTTTAGCAACACCGTATGGCGACCGTGGATAAAAGGGTGTAGTTTCTTTTTGAGGTACTTCCTGTACTTGGCCATAGAGTTCCGATGTGGAGGCCTGATAAACACGAGTTTTATGCTCCAAACGTAAGATACGAACCGCTTCCAGAATCCTCAGCGTACCAATACCGTCCACATTGGCTACATATTCGGGTGAATCAAAAGAAACTTTGACATGAGACATAGCGCCCAGGTTGTAGATCTCGTCGGGACAAACTTCCTGAATGATACGAATTATATTGGTTGAATCAGTCAGATCACCGTAATGCAGCTTAAAGTTGACATGCGCTTCGTGCGGATCTGCATATAAATGATCTATCCGCTGTGTATTGAACGAAGAAGACCTACGTTTGATACCATGAACCATATATCCTTTTTCAAGTAGTAATTCAGCCAGATAGGAACCATCCTGCCCTGTAATTCCTGTTATTAATGCAGTTTTCATTTTTTTTATATTTTATTTTTCAACCTTTATGAAGAGGTTATGATGTGTTTAAATTTTGCTTTCCAGTAGTTGTAAGTATCTTTCCCCATTAGGTCACGCATTTTTCCTTTGCATTGCAATAGGCAATAGGCGAAATAATTCTTGACCCGTATTCTGGATCCGACAACTGCTGCGATACGTTCCGTCTCCATCTTTGCATCCATGATTTGTACATCGTCAGTATGCAAGTGAGCTAACGCTGTCAATACGCATTGATCATGTTTATGATGGGCTAACTCATTGTTTCCGTAGGCTCTCTCATCTGGATCAGGATCGACAATAAGGTCAGGCTGTTCCAGCATGATTTTCAACCAGTCCCGCACAAAGTGATTATCCTTGCCCCGGCAAAATAATAGCCCACCCCAGATCTTATTGTACTTTTCGCCATAGGCTTTATCCTCCAGCATTTGCTGAAAATAGTCGAGTGTCGCCTGCTTGGTCCAGTACTTTATTTTGGCTGATGTCTGGCCGAATACTTCCCATTCTGGCATCTCATCCTGATATTCAAAACATAGTGTATTGCACTCTTCAAGTACAGCAAAGTATGTTTGCCAGTCCTCTGAAGAATATAGGGAGCAGCCCGCATCTGCATAGACTACGATACTGTTATCTCCATATTTCCGGAGAGTCTCCCAGATTATAGCTGGTTTCCAGACCCAATAGCCAGCTCCCCGGTTATGTGCCATCAACGGCGAATGCGTGATGTAACTGGGTAGGTCGTCTGGTGTGAAAAGTAAAACAGCATCAAATATGCCCAGACGATTAGCTTGGCGCCCTATCCTTTTTAGGGAATAAGCCATTTCACTATTGGCGTAGGAAATAAATATCTTTTTCATGTATCTACCTTAGAAAATTGTATAATTTATAGTAAAAAACAGGGAATAAAGCTCGCGTATAGCCTGCAAGCCACACCGGTACAAAGCGGTAGGGAAAACAACGCCGCTGGAACAAAAGGCTATTATGCAAATTGAAACCCAAAGGCGATCTTAGATAGCGAAAACGTTGCTTGAGGGGAAGTTCTCTAAATATTGTATCGTCTCCTTTGACGTGATCATTTTCGCATATCCCGAGATAGGTACGTAGAATAAATACTGGAAAACCATGTTTATAAGCACGATATGAATAATCGTGATCGCCTCCACTGTGTTGATAGCCATCGCAGAATATACCTTCTTTTAGCACGACGTCTTGAGATACACAGGTGATATTACCATGAGCTGCCTGACAGTTTTGGAATTCACCGTTAGGTAATACAAATTGGTCCTTTAGGGTCCATTTATTGATATAATTAAAGCCGCCGTAGCTGAGTGCTGTTTTTTCTTTATTGTAGGTAGACCCTACATAAATACCACCTTTGCCAAATTTTTGCTTGGAATAATCATCTGCGGCTTTAAGTTCCTGCCAAATATTAGGCAAAACAATACTGTCATTATTCAGCCAGAGGTAAGCATCAAAACCGCCTTTTGCAATTGCAGCACGCCAAGAATGATTCATTCCTCCATTCCAGAATAATTGCCCATTGCCTGCCAAAATTTGTATGTTGGCGTCTGGGAATGTAGCTAGCAATCGTTCTCTAGTGCCATCTGTACTACCGTCATCTGTAAGAAAAATGGAAAAAGAAATATCCAGCCCCTCAAGCGTTGCGTCAAACAGACTCTGCAAGCAGGAAATCGTCTTTTCTATACGATTAAAAACCGTCATCAATACTGCTATATGTTTCATAATATTTTTTATTTTAATCTTCCTTTTAAAAAGTATCGGGCGAGTATTTTCACTCTTTTCAATAGGGGCAACCGATCATATTCATCCAGCTTCAAATAGAAAAACTCAAAATAAAACTGGGGGTCATAGTACAGCGAATTACGGTAATATTCCCACCATAGGTCCATATTAGGACAATAGGTATTCCATGGCTTCGGACCATTGTAATGCACAATGCCTATCTGCAATACAGCCGCAAGTTCAGCCGGAGAATACAATGATTGTCGCTGTTGTTTCGATGCTAATTCGAAAATTTCAATTGTACCGCAGAAAACAGGTGGCAGTCGCTTGATTTTACCCTTACAGACAATATTGATAATATCCATATCCTGATAACGATATTTGGATCGCTCCACCTCTTTCTTGAACTGCATTACAATATTGTCTTTACGAAGTAGCGACAGATTCAAAATGAGATTTCCAGATAGTATGTATTCCTGCCAATTTAATTGCAGTTTAGACAGATAAGCACGCTCTTGTTTTTGCAACCCTCCCGTGAAGCTAACGCCCCCCACATAGTAGTTGCTCATATCTGTTGAATTGAACAGCTCGGATAGATCTTCGCGAAAGATCACATCTACATCGTGGTACATCACCTTGTCATATTCGCTAATCACATCTGGAATCATCAAACGATAGTAAGCCGCAACAGTGATGTTTCGTATTTCAAAAGCATCTGAAAATACTGTTCCTACATTTCTGTAGTTTATCTTAAAATTGACGTATCGCTCATTCAACCTTTCCAAATATCCTGTTGATGGATAGCTGCAACTTGAAGCATGTAAGATGAAAATATCATAAAATGTATCCGGTCTGGCATGCTCTAGCAAAGAAGTGATACATACCCCGGCGGGTAATATGAGGCGATCGTCAAAACAAAACACTATAGGTATAATATTCATTTCTTTCCTCCTTTGACACGATAAAGTGCTTTTTTTAGATTAATCCAACAGATCACAGGAAACCATATCTCCTTGGACGCGCAAAATCCAAGTATTCTATAATGCAGAGGGAATTTTATGTGCCACACCAAAGTATTAGTTTCGGGATGTATCTCTCGCCAACGTTTGAAATCTGCTATGTCGCTTGACAGCAATAATCTTCGCTTGCCATTGGCAAGAAAATCATTCAGATCTCTTTTACTGATCGAGCTGATTTTCTGATCTTTGATAAACCGGACAATATCATCATTGTTAGCTATTTCCTCATATACCCTTTCCATACGGATATCTCTCGTCATTGCCGTAGGGTTGGATTGAACATAATGATAAAAGCTGTTTGGTTCACGTGCGATCTTACGGCTATAAAATAGTACCTTAAATAGAAAATTTCGGTCCTCGCCCATATTGCAGCCGGGCAAGAATCCTAACTGGTTACCAGTAATAACTGCTCTTAAAAAGAGTTTATTCCATAACATTCCCTGCATTTCTCCTCGAATTAAAGCTTTCATATAATTGTGCTTGTTTTCAGATATGCGCTGCTCATCTAAATATTGTTTGTCTTTAAAATCCATAAAAAATGGACTCCACACGATATCCGCTTTTGTTTCGACCGCTCTTCCATACAGGTCAAAAAACATATTTTCATCTACCCAGTCATCCGCATCAACCCAACCGACATACAATCCGGTTGCATGTAATAGCCCACTATTTCTTGCGCAGGCAACGCCCAAGGTCTTTTTATGTTGAATGATCTTCACAGCGATATGGTGATTAGAAAATTTACGAATTGTTTCTTCCAGCACCTTCAAACTGCGGTCCGTAGAACAGTCGTTCACAAAAATGAGTTCCAATCCATGTAGGTTTTGCTTCAACAGACTCGCAGCACAACCTTCAAGATGCTCCGCGGCATTAAAAAATGGAATAATAACAGAAACCTTGACTTGCATAATTAATTACTTTTAATAAAAGACCATTTTTTAATACTTTCTTTCACAAACTGCTTCTCAATCTGCTCCATGCCCAATAGGTAAAGAAATACAAGCATAAACAGCACGCTCACAACTGATACTGTCAACAGTCGTAACCAGCCCGGAGACATAAATTGATGCACCAAGAAAACACAGGGCAGAAAGGGGATCACAACAACCAAAATCCTCCCTATTATATTATTCAAGTACCTTTTATAGCTCATTTGTATAGCTGGCGCCACAATCCATACACGTATCAATTGTGCAAGTACAGCAAGAGCTAAATGAACCACAAAGACGATTTCCGGCGGATAACCCCATCTCAAAAACAAATACGAGACTGGTAAGATCATCAACAGGGCAATACTTTCCCAAAACTGGAATTTTTTAATCCTTCCAGTAGCATGGATCGCTGTTACCAATGGATTGCTTAGGGTGGAAATTAAGCCTGTCAACAGGGTCAACCGAATAAATGTAATTGTCTGAACAGGCACCGGACCCAACCATAAATTGAGTACAAATGATGCTTCCAAGTAGAGTGGGACAGAAATAGCCATTAGGAGTAAAAATGAAATTTTCGAGCTACTGCAGATCAGTTTATGCATATAGTTTAGATCTGAGATAACATAGCTTTTGGTAATTTGCGGATTCAAAGAGGTCTGAAAATTACCAGCAAATCCATTAATTGCATTCTGTACCTGAAAGGCAATCGCGCGAGCAGCATTGACGGCCGGACCAAAGTAAAGGTTTAACAAAACATTTAATCCATGTGTTACCCCCAAAACAGCGAGGTTTCCGCTGACTGTCCAACCAGCAAACACAGACATTTCCATGAATAACTGCCGATCCCAAACAAGCTTCAGCACATGTGCTTCTTTGAAATTGCGATAACTAACATAACCGTATAGAAAAATAATGACTAAAGATGCTGCACAACTAAAAACTCCATATAGGTATAATTTGTCTGCACTAAATAATCCTAGTAAAAAGACTACCCCTAAACGAAGTAAAACATCCACAAGAGATATGGTTGCCAAGATTCCCATCCGTTCTTTGGCGATTATTAATGCTCCGAAAGGGACACTAATAATACCAAAAAGAGAAGACAGCACTGAAAGATGATACACCCAGAGTGCAGCAGTCATCCGGTCTGGGGCAATAACCAGTTTATTGCATACAAACCAAAGCCCAATAGTTTCGCTCAATAATAGGATAAGTCCACCTAATAGTAAATGGATGGAGAGACTCACATGAAATGTCTTGACCAATCGTGCAAAATCGCCTGCTCCGATCTCATAAGTCAAAAATCGTTGCGTCACTCCGGCTAAAGATGTGTTCAAGAAAGTAAGCATTATTACGATCCCTGCGACGACATTGTAAATACCAAAATCTGCCACACCGAGTACTTGCAATACGATACGGGATGTATACAAACTGATCATTAATGTAAACAGCATCCTGATGTAAAGGAACATGCTATTTTTTGCTATACGGCTACTTCTTTCCATTCTAACTCAAAAAATTTTGTTTAACCATGATACCCGCTGCTCGTATCTTAATACCCAAAATGCCAGGCTTATCGTTACCAATACTGTAAAGAGAAATCCAACCCATTGCGGCAATTGAAAACTATAGAAAACCGACTGATAGGTAAAGAAGACGAGCATATGCGTAAAATAAATCACTGTGCTTACTTTACGGATTTTTTTACCATAGGCTTGGCTCAGCCAAGGGAAAGACAATACGAACAACTGAAACACGGCATAGGCGCCCACTAGAATACACAACTCTGATAAAAGCGGGATCTCGAAAAAACCAAGGGCCACGGCCCCTATACTGGTAATAAGAATATTGGTCTTCGACCAGTACCGTCTCGAAAGACCTAAATACAGCCCTAGAACCACAAAAGTCAACGCCGTAAAAACACGTACCGAACCAAATGAATTATGCCATATTTTTAACCACATATATCCTTCGGCTTCGACTGCTTTAACAATGATGTCCCACGAGCATGCAACGAAATAACTACCAAACGCATAGACCAGAATAAACTGGGGCGAGATCTGCTTTTTTAAGAAGATCAATAGTACCATAAGTGTGTAAATCAATGCCATCAGATACCATAAGGGCCATGAATAATAATTCTCCCCACGTAGGAATATATTTCTAAAAAACAAGGCAAAAGCTAACAATGGATCAGTATGCTGCTGATAAAACCCATAGATTGTCAAAGGCAAATACAAGATTGTCCAGATGACATATAATTTTGTTATCCTAAAAAGGTAATCGCTGAGGATCGTATAACACTGTCTGTAATCGACAGGAACAGTTATCTTTCGGGAAAGCAGGTATCCTGAGGCCACAAAGAAAAATGGAACTGCTAAGGCAATAAAAAAATTATAAAGGGCTAAGCTAATTCCAGAAATTTTACCCGCCAATGGTTGCGTATGAATCGCTACAACCACTATCGACATGATAAATTTACCGATATCCAATCCTCCCGCAGTATTCACCTGATTTGCGTTTCCCATGATCCTTCTATATTGCATTAAATTCGGTCTCTAACATACGCTGTAGGCCTTGCTCAAGTGTGAACGGAGGTGTGAATGTCGATTTCGTGACTTTGGATGCATCGTATATAGTCACTGCACAGAATTTCTTGACACGGACAGAACTAATGCTTAATTTCTTGCGGGTTAATACCGCCAAAAGATCAAAACCATAGCCACCCAACATGCCTAGCCAGTATGGTATATGGGTCGTGGGAATAGGCTTATTCAAGAGTGCTCCCGTCAATGAAACAAGGTCATTGGTGTTGAAGTCAGGTTTATCGACATAGTTATAGACATTATAGCCCTCCTGCTGTTTAAGGGTCAAAAAAGCTAAAAATGCCACCACGTTACCAACATAGGCCATCGACTTGCGATTGTTGCCTTTACCGATCATCATAAACCTTCCACTGGCTATCTGCCGGAACAGATTATATACATTTCCACGATTGCCTTCGCCAAAGATCACCGATGGTCGTACAATGTTAATATTCCAGTCGGTATGAGTCTTATACCAATCTTCGAGTACCATTTCAGCCTGCCATTTACTGATGCCATAGTGATTAAAAGGTTCGGCTGCGGAAGATTCATTGGGATTATTTTTATCCAAACCATAGATTGCGACCGAGCTGATAAATAAGATGCGGGTAATTCCATTTGCTTCCATCGCGGCAAGTGTATTTTTCATACCCTCCACGTTCACATCATAATACAGGGATATCGGGCTTACATCATCACGATGTTCTGCTGCCAATAAAATGACAATATCACTGCCGTACAGCTGTTCAGTTAGCAGCTCTTGGTCCAATACATTTCCAATTAAACTAATTGTGGGATACGACGTACTGCCTACCTTATCGATATTCAGTACCTTATTCATCCCCAGTTTATGAAAGTGGGTAATCAGATGGGTTCCTACAAATCCAGAACCTCCTATTAATGTTATTTTCATGACATTAAATCAATTAGATTTTAAAATATTTGATATTTGTGTACTGCGGGTCAGCTTTTCTTTCGAAATTTTTCCTTTATCAGTTTCCTTTGTCTTTTCCATTAAGCGGTATCCTTTGAGAAAAAGTATCCAGATCAGGAGATCTGCCAAGACCACTAGGTTATTACTGATCAGCTGTACCATGATTATATTGAATACACAGTAAAATAATGTGAGCAATAAGATTGAAACCATCGTTGTTCGGTGGCTCATCCCCATCTCCAATAGATAGTGATGTAAGTGACTACGATCAGGTTTAAAGAGTGGTTTCCCTCTTCTCCAACGTATGCAGATAACTCGAGCTACGTCAAACAGGGGTACGATCAAGATTGAAAAAGCCACGACGATTGCACTTTCTGAAAGAGGTTTGATATAGGTATTGTTCATTGCGAAACTTATAGCTAGAAATGCAATAGAATAGCCTAAAGTCATGCTACCAGTATCACCCATAAATATTTGTCGCCGGCGACGGGTCACCCCATAGACATTAATAAAGAAAAACGGGGCGAGCACTCCTACTGCGATAAATGCAAACAGAGCGTGTATCCATGCACCATAATAGCTAAACAAAATCCCCAGTACAATACAACCGACACCAACCACACCGGAACAGAGCCCATCCAATCCGTCGATCAAATTAATCGCGTTGATAATTAGTACAACCATAAAAACAGTAAAGGGAATACCAATCCAAGGTGAAAGCTCCGAAATAAATGCAACACCATACAAATCATTGATCCATAGCCCTGATAAGGGAAAAAAGCAGGCGACCACAATCTGGACAAGAAACTTCCACTTGTAATTTATGCCAATCAAGTCATCACCTATTCCCACGATAAAAAGAATGAATAGACCACAGAGCAGCAGCATGAAACTTGGTAATATCGCCCATGATTCTAGGCCAAGATCCATATTGATAACCTTGATCATAATGACCAAAGACATGACTAATACACAGCATTGAATCGGTGCAAAAGCTACTCCTCCGAGACGAGGAACAATCCCATGGTGCTGCTTCCTTGCATCAACCGGATCAAACAAACGCTTTTTATAGGTTACAAGAATTATGAAAGGAATAAAAATCCTACTCAACAGCATTGCTATTAGTCCAGCAATAAGAATCAAAACCAATTTCATTTCCATCATCAATATTTTTAATAGTAAGTATATAAGTAGATCCACCGATCAAACTGCTCTAACGTCCAATGCTGTCAATAAGCTTTTTGCCTAAACCTATAAATGGTTTTTCGACGGTTATAAATGAGATTTTAGCAACTAGATAGCTTGATAAAACAACAAGCAAAAAATAAAAGGCAAGAGAAAACACACCGTAACTTCTCCAGCTTAAGGGCAAGAAATCAAGTCCGAACGCGAAAAGAAAATGAAAAAGATACATCGAAAAAGAAACTCTCCCTATTTCTCCCAACAACCTTATGTTCAACCCTTTATTCTTCCTAAATAGCTCTATGAGAAATACAAACGATAGACTAGAAATTACTGGAATCCATGAAAATAAATAGCCAATCTTCAGGTACCACAGCAGAAGGCAAGCTATTGTGAGAAAGCAGCACCCAAACAGATCCAAATACCAGCTATACTTCGCTTCACCTAGTTTTAAATAAAAGAAATATGCTATTCCAATAAAAAAACAGGGTAATTGATTTGCGATATTGAAATACAAGAATGTATTATTTGCCAGATATAAACCATTCCAGGAAAACAATTGGACAAGACCCTGTGCAACAATAATACCCATCGCTACAAAAAGAAAGATCTTGCTATATGAGTTGATAAAACGGCTTGTAAACTTAAATATCATTGGAAACAGCAAATAGAAAGTCATCTCAGTTGCTATAGACCATCCTCCCGGCACGATCGTATTATTGGCTGAAGGCAAAAATCCATGTAGAAATAAAAAATTAGCCAACAAATTTAAGGCTGTGTAATTCCTGATATCAAAGAATGCTAGATTATAAACGCCCAAATAAGAAATAAAAAAATACAGCAGAATTCCCAGCCAATAGATTGGAGTAATTCGAAATACGCGACGAATCGCATAATTCCGTAAAGGCCTTTTTTCATGGCTTCTATTTTTAGTAGAAAGACAAAGTGTATAAGCTGAGGCTACGAAAAACAACTGTACTCCCATCTGACAATATTTTGCGAACACGTCTGTCACCCGATCAAGGTTTTGAATCCCAACCATCGTATGAACTAGCACAACCATTAGAATGGCGATCCCCCTAATACTGTCTATGTATTGATATTTTACTGCTGACTGATCTTTATTGACTTCTCCCGACTGGTAGGAATAATTCCCCACAATCTCAGAGCCATCCATTAATGTTGTTTTCATGGCGCTAAATCATTATAAATTCTTTGTTATTTATGTATTCAGAGATAGTTTCTTTTTGAGAGACTTCAGTGTAACTGGAATATCTCACACATTTCAATAAGTCGAATCCCTGAGAAAGAAAGCAGAGCAGGAACTCTACCAATACATACACTTACTTATTAAGGGCAGTGTATAAGATTCATTAGAGCTTTAAGAAATGTGCAGCCTTTACGCAAAAAGGCTACACATGCTCATGAATAAGAGAATTGAACACTTTTTATTTTGCTATGGTAATTACCGCGCGGCTTAAACGGGGATCATCATAGTACATATTATCAACACCTCCCTCATAAGACACCTCTAATTGGCCAGGGTTAACATCAAATTCATGTACTAGAACATTATAAATTGCTTTCGCTCGCTCGCTGCTGATTCGGTTGTTGAATACTGCTGTACCCGTACCCTTGTCAGCATAGCCTGTTACTTTATAGACAACATTTTTGTTTCCAGCCTTGATCACTTTGGCAAAGAAACCGAGGTTTACTCGTGCTTCGTTACTCACGACACTTTGGTTAATCGGAAATGTAACCAATATCGGTGCTGCCAATATTTTCTCTTCAACTTTAATCTCGGTAATAGTTTTTCCCTGGGATGCCAACAACTGTGCTTTCAATGCCCCATTGTCTTCCGACAGCTTGCGTACTTTTTCACGCAGGCTGTTCAACAGCTCATCACTGTAGCTGATAACCACGCTGCTCGGTTTTTCCCAATCTCGTTTTTTGAACTTATAAGTCAGTCCTAGCAATGCAGACAAACTTCCATCTTGACGGCGATTTCCAGTTTCACCATCAAACCGGTCATTCACCATTGCACCTCGCACGTCGAGGGTTAGATCAAGCGCATCATTTAAGCGAAAGCTGTTGTAGATACCAATATTCGCACTCACTTCTTTTGCTGCAGGCGCCTCGTTCGTTACCATCCAACCCAAACCCACATAGGGACTAATGGAATAAAAACGGTCATTCTTGTATCCGCTGAAGATATTGGACAAATTGAATAAAACATCACCATGAATATGGAAATAAT